>JABAOH010150987.1_pt1 | contig 44301 bp, 46 predicted proteins | sample 7062181 | NCBI WGS metagenome assembly JABAOH01 (sample SAMN14538630, study PRJNA623070) | marine sediment metagenome | biome: marine biome [ENVO:00000428]; feature: marine pelagic biome [ENVO:01000023]; material: deep marine sediment [ENVO:00002113]; isolation source: pool of 5 deep marine... | reverse complement strand
CCAGCTCATCGAGCCGGGCGTCGGCGGGAATCCAGCCCGCGTCCACGTGCAGTTGGGCCACGCGCCGGTAGTCGCGGTTGAACAGCGCCATGAAGTTCTCGGAGATGTAGTAGAGGTCCTTTGGCGTGAGACTCGCGACGATGCCGAAGTCCAGCGCGATGAAGGTCGGGTCGGCCGGGTTGCTGGCATCGACCAGGATGTTGCCGGGATGCATGTCGGCATGAAACAGGTTGTCGCGAAACACCTGCGTGTAGAACACCCGTATACCGCGGGTCGCCAGCCGCTTGAGGTCGACGCCCCGGGCCCGGAGCGCCTCGATATCACCCACCGGCACCCCTTCGACCCGCTCCATCACCAGCACGTTGCGCTTGCAGTAGGACCAGTAGATCTCCGGTATGTAGAGGTCGTTGGAGTCTGCGAAATTCCGACGCAACAGCGAGGCATTGGCTGCCTCGCGCTGCATGTCCAGTTCGTCGAACACGAAGGTCTCGAACTCCCTGACGACCTCGGTCGGCTGGGTGCGCTCGCCACCCTCCCAGTAGCGCTCGNNTTGACCACGGCGCGTCGGCCATCCTCGAGGGTCGCGGGATGCACCTGCGCGATGGATGCCGAGGCCAGCGGCTGCTCATCGAACGCGGCGAACAGTTGCTGGACGGGCTGGCCGAGCGCCTGCTCGATGATGGCGCGCGCCTCGGACCCGGGGAAGGGCGGCACCCGGTCCTGCAGGTGGGATAGCTCGTCGGCGATGTCCAGCGGCAGCAGGTCGCGGCGGGTGGAAAGGATCTGGCCGAACTTGACGTAGATCGGCCCGAGGTCCTGCAGCGCGAGGCGCAGGCGTTCGCCGCGCGGGCGTCCGGCCATCTCCCGGCTGCCGGGGCGCATGCTGCCGAGCCATCGCACCGGCCGGAACAGGTGCAGCCCGGTCACCAGCTCGTCGAGCCGGTAGTGCGCCAGGATGGTGCTGATGTGCAGCAGGCGGACGAACTGGCGCAGCGCGTGGATCACGCGTCACCGCCCTGCAAGCGGGCAATCCGGCTCGCCAGGCGGTCGACCCCATCCCGCAGCGTATCCACCTCGGCGCCGAACTCCGCCAGTTCGCGGGGGGTCGCCAACAGCCCGGATTCCTCGCGCAGATAGCTGCCGGCCATGCCGGCAGTGCTTTGGGCGGCCTCCCGCAGGGCGGCAATGCCCTGCCGCAGCCCGGTGGCGAGCTGGTAACCGAGCACGTCACCCAGCCATTCGGACAGCTGCCCCTCCCAGTCCAGGTCCAGCTGACTGAATACGCGTTCCATGTCGCGGGCCAGATTCGCATCGCCCGAGATCATCACCCGCGTGCCCGGCAGGCCCCAATTCCCGATGTCACCNNCCGGGTGTCCGGCTCGCCCTCGGCCTCCAGGCGTACCTGCACGGCGCCGTCTTCGAAGGTGAGGAACAGGGTAATCGCGAGTCCCTCGAGGTCCAGCTGCAGCAGGCGTCCGGACAGCCTGGCCAGGCGTGCAGCGGATTCCGTGTCCAACGCCAGCACGCGATTGACCGCAGCCTCGAGGCCCGCCGCGAAGACCGCTGGCAGCGGTGTGCGGTACTCAACCACGACGGCCCCGGTGGATCGCGACGATACCGGCGCTGAGGTTGCGGTAGCCCACCTCGGTGAATCCCGCGTCTCGCATCATGGCCGCCAGCGTTTGCTGGTCGGGGTGTTGGCGAATGCTCTCGGCGAGGTATTGATAACTGTCCGCATCGCCCGCCACGATTCGGCCCAGCAGGGGCAGCACTCCAAACGAATACCCGTCATAGAGCCTCTGCAACGGCTCCGGCCCGACCCTGGAAAACTCCAGTATCAACGCCCGCCCGCCCGGCTTGAGGACCCTGCGCATCTCGCGCAAGGCGGCGCGCTTGTCGGTGACGTTGCGCAGGCCGAAGGCAATGGTCACGGCGTCGAATTCGGCGTTGTCGAAGGGGAGCGCCTCGGCGTCGGCCAGCGCGTAGCGTATGGTTCCGACCCGCCCACGGTCTTCCATGCGGCGCCGGCCGAGTTCCAGCATGGCCGGATTGATATCGGTCATCACCACCTCGCCGGTCGGGCCGAGCCGCGACGCAAGCAGGGCGCTGACGTCCCCGGTTCCGCCGGCCAGGTCCAGCACGCGGTCGCCCGCCCGGATGCCGCTGGTCGCCACAAAGTGGCGTTTCCACAGCCGATGGACGCCCAGCGACATGAGGTCGTTCATGAGGTCGTAGCGCGGGGCCACGGATTCGAACACCGCGTGCACCAGGCCCGCCTTGTCCGCGGTCGGCACCTCGCGGTAGCCAAAATCTGTCACGCCGGGTTTTGACCCGCCCATCGCTGCCTCCGCGCAGCGCGGCCCGCTGGCGGTGCCGCTGCTGCTGGTGAATGGTCTATTGCCGGCTATTGTAACCGCCGACCTCACAGGATATAGCGGCTGAGGTCTTCGTTGCGTGCCAGCTCCTCGAGATGCTCGTTGACGTACTCCGCGTCCAGTTCGACGGTATCGCCCGAGCGGTCCGGCGCCTCGTAGGAGATGGCGTCCAGCAGGCGCTCGATCACGGTGTGCAGCCGTCGTGCCCCGATGTTCTCGGTGCTCTCGTTGACCTGCCAGGCAATCTCGGCGATGCGTTGCACGCTCTGCGCGTTGAATTGCAGCCGCACACCCTCGGTCGCCATGAGCGCCGAGTACTGCTCGGTGAGCGAAGCTTGCGGTTCGGTCAGGATGCGCTTGAAGTCCTCCACGTCGAGCGCCCGCAGCTCCACCCGGATGGGCAGCCGGCCCTGCAGCTCGGGGATGAGGTCGGAGGGTTTGCTGAGATGAAACGCGCCCGAGGCGATGAACAGGATGTGATCGGTCTTGACCATGCCGTAGCGGGTGGACACGTTGCAGCCCTCCACCAGCGGCAGCAGGTCGCGCTGGACGCCCTCGCGGGAGACATCTGCGCCGGCATACTCGGAGCGTCGGGCCACCTTGTCCAGCTCATCGATGAACACGATGCCGTTCTGCTCGGCATTGCGCAGCGCCTGCTGCTTGATCTCGTCCTCGTTCACCAGCTTGGCCGATTCTTCCTCCAGCAGCAGGGGGAAGGCATCACGAATCTTCATCTTGCGCTGTTGCTTGCGCGCCCCGCCCAGGTTCTGGAACATGCCTCGCAACTGGTTGGCCATCTCCTCCATGCCGGGCGGGGTCATGATGTCGATGCCGACCTGGCTCGCCACGTCGAATTCGATTTCCCGATCTTCGAGTTCACCCTGCACCAGTTGCCGGCGCAGTTTCTGGCGGGTGGCGCTGTCGCCCTCCACCGTCGAGTGGGGCTCATTGGCGAAGCCCACCCCGCGCGGCGCGGGCAGCAGGATGTCGAGAATGCGGTCGTGCGCGGCGTCCTCCGCGCGTGCGCGCACTTTTTCGACTTCCTGGTCGCGGGTCATCTTGTAGGACATGTCCACCAGGTCGCGGACGATGGATTCCACGTCCTTGCCGACATAGCCCACCTCGGTGAACTTGGTGGCCTCGACCTTGATGAAGGGCGCGTTGGCGAGTTGCGCCAGGCGCCGGGCGATCTCGGTCTTGCCGACCCCGGTGGGCCCGATCATGAGGATGTTCTTGGGCGTGATCTCGTTGCGCAGCGCCTCGTCCACCTGCATGCGGCGCCAGCGGTTGCGCAAGGCGATGGCCACCGCGCGCTTGGCGTCGGACTGGCCGATGATGTGCTTGTCCAGTTCCTGGACGATTTCACGGGGCGTCATTTGCGACATGGCTCATTCCACCGTCAGTGTTTCGATGACGACGTTGCTGTTGGTATAGATACAGATGTCCGCGGCGATTCCGAGCGAGCGGCGCACGATCTCCTCGGCGTCCAGTTCGGTGGATTGCAGCAGCGCCCGCGCGGCCGCCTGGGCAAAGGGACCCCCCGAGCCGATGGCGATCAGGCCTTCCTCGGGCTCGATCACATCACCGTTGCCGGAGATCAGCAGGGAGTTCTCCTGATCGGCGATCGCCAGCAGCGCTTCCAGACGTCGCAACACGCGGTCGGTGCGCCAGTCCTTGGCCATTTCCACCGCGGCCCGGACCAGGTGGCCGGAATGTTTCTCCAGCTTGCCCTCGAAGCGCTCGAACAGGGTAAAGGCATCGGCGGTTGCGCCGGCGAAACCGGCGATCACGCGGTCCTTGTAAAGTCTCCGCACCTTGCGGGCATTGGATTTCATGACGGTATTACCCAGCGTCACCTGGCCGTCGCCGCCCATGACCACCTGGCCACCCCGACGCACTGAACAAATGGTGGTTCCGCGATACTGTTCCACAGCAGTGCCTCCCGCTTACGTGCACTGATAGGTGGGGGTATCGGCCGATGAATGCAAGCGGCTGGAGCCACCGGAGGGCTGGCATGCAGGTCCGCCAGGATTTAGGCTGGGCATTCCCGGCCTGGCCCACGGAGGAGTGCGGGCGGTGCCCCTGATTTCGGCCGACAACCTGTTTGCGCTGGTCGCGGTGATCGTCGCCGGCGCCGCGTTCGCGTTCTGGGCCGAGTCACAGCGCTGGGGGCGTCACGCCGCGGGACCGGTGTGGGCCATCGTGTTCGGCCTGGTGCTGTCGAATACGGGCCTGATACCGGCGCAGACGCCGGTGTTCAGCATGGTCAGCGATGTGCTGGTGCCGGCCGCCATTCCACTGCTGCTGTTGAAAGCGGACATACGTCGCATCCTGCGCGAGGGGGGACCGATGCTGGTGGCATTCTGCATTGGCGCGGCGGGCGCCACCGCGGGGGTCCTGGTCGGCTACAGCCTGCTGCCGCTGGGTGAGGAAAGTGCCGAGCTCGCGGGCGTCTTCACCGCCACCTATACCGGCGGCTCGATGAATTTCGTGGCGGTCGCCAAGGCCGTCGGCTTCGATGATTCCTCCCGGTATGCGGCGGCGATGGCTGCCGACAACCTCGTGGGCACGCCCTACCTGCTGGTGTTGGTGCTGCTGCCCGCGGTGGGCTGGGTGCGCCGCATGTTTCCGTCCCGAATCATCGAGGAGGCGGAGCGCGAGCACCGGGAACACCCGCCCGGGCTGCCCGACGGGGGGCTCAATTTTCGTGATCTCAGCGGGGTGCTGGCACTCAGCCTGGTCATCTGCGCCGCCGGCTACGGGCTGGCCGCCGGTCTGGGTCTGGCCAGGTTTGGCATCCTGTTCGTGACGGCCCTGGCCGTGCTGATAGCCAACCTGTTTCCCCGCGCCATGGCGCGGCTCGAAGGCGACTTCCAGCTCGGGACGTTCTTCATGTACCTGTTCTTCGTCACCATTGGTGCCTCGGCGCACGTGGGGGAGCTCGCCAGCGACGCGCTGGTGCTGGTGCCTTTCGCGGTCATCATCATCGCGGTCCACCTGGTGGTGCTGATGCTGGCCACCGGCCTGTTGAAGATCGACCTGGCCGAGGCGCTGGTCGCCTCAAACGCCTGCATCATGGGGCCGGCTACCGCTGCCGCGATCGCCGCCGGCCAGGGTTGGCGCGACCTGGTGACGCCAGGCGTGCTGGTGGGCGTGCTGGGATATGTCATCGCTAACTTTCTCGGAGTGGCGGTGACTGGCCTGCTGCAGTGACCGGGGCGGGGATGCTGGGCGTGGTTGTGAATCTGCTTCTCACCGTCATGCTGCCGGTCGGTGCGCTGTCATTTGGCATGGTGTGGTGGGCGCTAGACCGCGGCCACGTGGAGGGCAACCGTGGCTCCCGGGCCCTGAACCGGGAAATCAAGGCGCTGGCGAAGGCGCGCAAGCGGAACCGAAAGGGTGGCGATGACGCCGGCTCCGGCGGGCCCGGCACGGACCCGATGCACCGCAAGTGGCTCAAGTTCGGCGGCGGCTTCTACGGCATGGTGGCCCTGTATACCTACCTGCGCATTGAATGGCGTGACCTCAGCGATTTCGTAGCGGGCCTGGGCGGCCTCGCCGAGTTGCTCGAGCGATTCAACGTGGGGATGCTGGTCAACCTCCTGCTCGAAGCGATGTTCAACTTCGTGGTGGCCGTGGCCTGGCCCGTGCAGTGGTTGGTCGCCCGTCCGCCCGCTCACGCCCTGCTCTGGGTCGTGGCCGCATACGCGGGCTATTGGCTCGGCATGCAACTGGCCCAGCGGGTCGTGGCCGGTGCGTGGCGCCCCGACGCCCGGCCCGGCAACCCGGGCGGCGGCGCCTAGGGCCAACCGCACGGCCCGCTTCAGCGTTTGCGGCGCGCCCGGGGGTGGGCGCGGTCGTAGACCTTGGCCAGGTGCTGGAAATCCAGGTGCGTGTATACCTGGGTGGTGGAAATGTCCGCGTGGCCCAGCAATTCCTGCACCGCGCGCAGGTCGCCCGAGGATTCCAGTACGTGGCTGGCAAAACTGTGGCGCAGCAGGTGCGGGTGCACACTGCGCGGCAATCCCTGGCGAATGGCCCAGTGACGGATGCGGGATTGGATGGTGCGCGCCGCGATGCGCCGGCCGCGGCGGCTCACGAACACGGCCGGTTCTTCCAGTGGCGCCATCTCGGCCCGCACCTTGCGCCATTCGAGCAGCGCCTCGCAGGCCTTGCGCCCGACCGGCACCAGGCGCATACGGTTGCCCTTGCCGGTCACCGTCACCTGCCCCGAGGCCAGGTCCAGCTGCGGCCAGTCGAGGGCCACCAGTTCCGACAGCCTGAGCCCGGAAGAATAGAACAACTCCAGCATCGCCTTGTCCCGCAGCGCGATGGGCGTGCGTTCGCGAATATCGAGCAGGCGCAGGACGGTATCGATGTCGAGGGTGCCCGGCAGGTGACGCGTGCTGCGCGGCGCCCTGATCGCCGCGGCCGGGTTGTGTTCCGCCAGGCCCTCGCGCACCATCCAGCGGAAGAAGCCCCGAATCGAGGAAAGCAGGCGCTGCAGGGAGCGGCCACCCAGGCCCTGGCGGTGACACCGGGCTACCAGCGCCCGCACGTGATGTTCGTCCACCTGCTCCGGCCCGGTGATGTCCTGGGTATCGAGGAACTGTGCCAGCCGATGCAGGTCTCGCCGGTACGCCGCACAGGTGCGCGGCGACAGGCCGCGTTCATCGCTCAAGTGGGTGATGAACTGGTCGAGCTGATGTTCCATCGGGCACCAGCATACACCGCGAATGCGGCGAACTCAGGCTGAGCGTCGCTGGGCCCTGGGCTCCTCGGTCGCCAGGCGGCTGGTGACCACCGTCGCCAGCAGGTCCAGGAACAGCGTTCCCATGCCAGGATAGAAGCGGGCCGGGTCGCTGCTGCCGACCGCCATCAGCCCGTCGTCGCCGAGCGGGATCAGCGCGGTCGACTGGACCCATTGCGCGCGCTGGCCGAACAGGAAATCCAGCTTGTTGCGGTTGAGCCGGCCACAGACGGTCTCGCCCTTGTCCAGGTGGGACTGGAATTGTTGCAGGTCCGGTTCGTCGCGCCGCACGCTGAATAGCGGTGTTGTCTCATCGGTCGCAACTTCCCGGTCGAGCAGCGAAATGTTGAGAATGTCGGCATTGAATTCTTCGAGCAGCGCCCGGCTGAGATNNGTGTCAGGCGATGCAGGCGTGACATCAGCTGTTCGTTCTCGGACGCCACCTGCACGAGCTGGTCGAGCTTCTGGTTGAGCTTGCGATTCTGCTCACGCAGCGTATCGACCTGCTTTTCGATCAGGGACACGGCGCCACCGGCCTCATGATTGAGGTCCAGCGCTTCGAGGATGTGCGGATTGCGGAGCAGAAAATCGGGGTTATCGAGTAGGTAGGTGCTTACGAGTTCAACGATCGACGCGTTCTTGTCATTCATGTCAACGTCCCTTCGAAAACATGTGCCGCGGGGCCGGTCAGGGTCATCGGTGCCGGCGGCCCGGGCCAGTCTATTATAAGTTCACCGCCGGCCTGCTTGACAACAACCGGTGCTTCGACCTCGTTCGCTGACTGCAGCAATGCGACCGCGGCGCAGGCCCCGGATCCGCAGGCCCGGGTTTCGCCGGCGCCCCGCTCGAACACCCGCAGGGCAATCGTGTGCCGGTCGATGCATCGCGCGAATCCTGCGTTGCAGCCATTCGGGAATGTCGGGTGACGGGAGAGCGCCGGCCCCCAGCGTGCGATGCGCTGATCGGACAGGTCTTCGACCCGGCTCAGGGCGTGCGGGTTACCCATCGACACCGCCCCGACACGCAGCCGGTCCCCGACGACGTCCAGGGTGTGCCAGCTGCCCCTGTCCGGCGCATCGAAGGGAATGGTTGCGGCCTCGAAGTCGGGGCGGCCCATGTCGACGGTGATGCCATGCTCTGCCCGGCAGGTCCCGCGCACCCTGCCGGCGGGCCCCTGCAGTCCGAAAAGCCCGTCCCGGGTCTCCCCCCGCATATCGAGATACAGGCCGATGCAACGCACCCCGTTGCCACATTGCTCGGCGCGGCTGCCATCGGCGTTCCAGACTTCGAAGACCGCCTGGCAATCAGGGTGGTCGGCCGGACGCAGCACCAGCAGCTGGTCGCAGCCGATGCCGGTGTGACGGCAGGCCAGGCGGGCCGCCGTCGCTGCGTCGAGTTCGAAAGCCTGGGCCCGCGCGTCGACCAGCACGAAATCATTGCCGGCGCCGTGCATCTTCTGGAAGGTGACCGGCATGGATCAGGCGTCCGAGGCCTGTTCCCGTTCGGCATCGGCTTCGTCCGCGGTCGCCGCCGGGGGCGACTCGTCCTCCGGCAGGTAGAGTGGGCCGCGGTATCCGCAGCCCGCGCACAGGAGGCTCAGCAGGGCGGCAGCCAGCAGCGTGCGAAATTGGGTCATGGGCAGGCATCGCCGGTGATACGGACTGCTACACTATACGCCATGAAAGCACGCATATCAGCGCGTGGCGCGGAGCAGGGGCATGCCCGGGGGGCGCTGCCGGAGACGGTGGAGGTCGAGACCGGCGCCGAGCCCCGCAACACGGTCATCTGGCTGCACGGGCTGGGTGCCGACGGTCATGATTTCGAGCCGGTGGTACCGATGCTTGGTATCGGCGCCATCGGCGCCACACGCTTCCTGTTCCCGCATGCGCCCGTCCGTCCGGTGACACTCAACGCCGGGATGCGCATGCGAGCCTGGTACGACATCCGNNCCTGGACGAAGCCGGCATCGGGCACAGTGCCGACCTGCTGCGGGCGCTCATCGAACATGAGAACCAGCGGGGCATTCCCTGCGCGCGAATCGTGCTGGCGGGCTTTTCCCAGGGTGGCGCCATGGCACTGCACGTCGCCTTGCGCTACCCCGAGCGCCTCGCCGGCCTCGCGGTGCTGTCCGCCTACCTGCTGTTCCCGCAGCGCCTGACCCACGAGTGCAGCGAGGCGAATGCCGGCCTGCCCGTGTTCGTGGGCCACGGCAGCCAGGACCCGATGGTGCCGGCCTTTCTGGGGCGCGATATCGCGGACCGGCTCGGGGCCCTTTCCTACCAGGTGAGCTGGCACGAATACCCGGTGCCGCACTCGGTTTCCCAGCAAGAGATCGAAGATGTGGGTGCCTGGCTGCGTAACTGTCTCGCTGCCTGAGCCATGACGGGTGTCAACAGACTTGCGGCACCGGCCGGTCCGGGTGTTTACCCGCCCACCTTCTGTGACTGGCGCCTGCTGCTGGCGGTGGTGGCCGTCGCGCAGCTTTCCGTGTTGCTGATCGGGCTGGGGCGGGGCGCCCTGCTGGACTGGCGCTGGTTGGGGGCGACTTCCGCGTATGGCGTGTGCCTGGCCGTGCTGTGCGCCGTGTGGATATGCGTCACCCGCGCCTGGCTGCGGCGCTTGTCCGCCCGCGCCGCCTGGCTCACCAGTTGGTCGATCATGGTGCTCATGGCGGTGGCATTCAGTTACGGGGCGGCGGTGGTGGGCACCGTGCTTGGCGTCGGTCCCGGCCCGGCCGGCCTGACCGATTTCATGCTGCTGAGCGTGGTGCCGGTGGCGCTGGTCGGCATGGCATTTCTGCGCTATCTGTTCGTTCGTGCCCAGTGGCAGGCGCAACTGACCGCCCAGGCCGATGCCCGGGTAGCGGCCCTGCAGGCCTGGATCCGCCCGCATTTCCTGTTCAACAGCCTGAATACCATCGCCAGCCTCGTGGCAGAGGACCCGGAGGGCGCGGAGCGCGCCACGGAGGACCTGGCCGACCTGTTCCGTGGCAGCATGCGCCGCGCCGACCGGATGATCCCGCTGCGGGAGGAGTTACAGCTGGCGCGAAAGTTCCTGGACATGGAGCGGCGCAGGCTCGGCGAGCGCCTGCAGGTCGACTGGGAGGCGGGCGAATTGCCGCCGGCCGCCCCGGTGCTGCCGCTGTTGCTGCAACCCTTGCTGGAGAACGCCGTGATGCACGGCATTCAGCGGCGGGCGGAGGGGGGACGGGTCAGGGTCTACGGACGGGCCGAATCGGATAACATCGTTATCACCATCAGCAATCCGCTGCCGGCGGCTGCCGGCGCAATCCCCGCGGCGGAGGCGGGCCACGGGATGGCGCTGGGTAATATCCGCAAACGGCTGGAACTGGCTTATGGCGGCCGGGCCAGCCTGGTGACCGAGGAGAACGAGGAGCGATTTTTTGCGGTCCTGACGCTACCCCATGCTCAAAATTCTGATCGTTGACGATGAACCCCCGGCGCGTGCCCGCCTGCGGCGCCTGCTCGGCCCGCTGCCCGGGTGCGAAGTAGTGGGCGAGGCCGGTTCGGGGCAGGAGGCCTTGGCGCAGATCCAGCGCCTCGCGCCGGACCTGCTGTTGCTGGACATCTCCATGCCCGGGCTGGACGGCATGGCGCTGGCGAGAACCCTGCGGGGCCAGGAACGCGTGCCAGCGGTGGTCTTTTGCACGGCCTGGCCGGACCAGGCACTCGAGGCATTCGACACGGATGCGGTCGACTATCTGGTCAAGCCGGTCCGGGTCGAGCGACTGCGCCAGGCGCTGGAAAAGGCGCGCCGGTTTCGGGCGCCGGAGCCTGCGGACCCGGCGGCCATGCCGCGCCTGCGCTCCCGGGTCGGCAGCCGGACACTGCTGGTCGAACTTGACCAGGTCATCTGCGCGCTGGCCGAGCACAAGTACACCACCGTGATCCATACCGGGGGCCGGTGCGTGATCAACGAACCCCTGATCGACCTGGAGCGGGCGTATCCCCAGTACCTGGTGCGAATCCACCGCAACGCGCTGGTGGCGCCGAAATTCATCCGCGGCCTGGAGGGCCGGACTCGCGGTGCCACGCTACTGTTGCTGGAGGGCACGAATGTGCGGCCCGAGGTCAGCCGCCGCAAGCTGGCCGAAGTCAGGAAGATCATCCGGGAGTGGTCATGACCGACCGACTGCGAATCGCCACCCGCAAGAGCGCACTGGCCATGTGGCAGGCACGGCATGTCCGGGACCTGCTGCAGCGCGAGCATGCGGGCCTGGAAGTGGAGCTGGTTCCCATCGTCACCGAGGGGGACCGCATCCTCGACCAGCCGCTGGCCCTGATCGGCGGCAAGGGCCTGTTTCTCAAGGAGCTGGAACGCGCGCTGCTGGATGGCGCAGCGGACCTGGCAGTGCACTCCATGAAGGACGTACCGGCGGACATGGCGCCCGGACTGGCAGTGGAGGTGGTGCTGCCGCGGGCCAACCCCTTCGATGCCTGGCTCAGCCAAGGGCACGTCGGCCTCGATGAGTTGCCACCCGGCAGCCGGGTGGGCACCTCGAGCCTCAGGCGCCAGAGCCTGCTGCTGTCCGCGCGCCCGGACCTCGAGGTAGCGGACTTGCGCGGCAACGTGGATACGCGTTTGCGCAAGCTGACGGATGGCCAGTACGACGCCATCATCCTCGCCAGTGCCGGCCTGGAGCGCCTTGGCCTGGAGCGCCACATTTCCCAGGTGCTGCGGCCGCCGGACTGGCTGCCGGCCGCCACCCAGGGCATCATCGGCCTGCAGCACCGGGCGGACGATCCGGCCACGCGGCGGCTGCTCGACCCTCTGAACGACGAGCAGGCGCTGGTGCAGGCCCGCTGTGAACGCGCCGTGACGAGGCGGTTGCAGGCCACCTGCCAGGTGCCGTTGGCGGTGTACGCCGAGCCCGAAATCGGCAAGCTCGAGCTCCACGCGATGGTCGGCACACCGGATGGCACGCGGCAGCTCGTTGCCCATGCGGCGGGTCCATGGAGCGAAGCCGAGGCGCTGGGCGAAGCCGTTGCGGAGCAACTCCTGCGCGCCGGCGCCGGCGAGATCATAGCGGCCCTACTGCCCCACTGACGGACCCGGGGGCCGGTGTGCGCATGCTACACTGCCCGCAATTCAGAGGGCGGTTCCGGTCTTGAATTTCTCACACGTTCTCATCAGCCGTCCCGAGACGGAAGCGCGGCAGTTGGCGGCATCGCTGGCCGACACCGGCCTCGAGGTGGTGGTGATGCCGGCCTTCCGCTTCGGCCCGCAGCAAGCGGACATCGATTTTGCCGCGGGTTGGCCGGCTGCGGGTCGCAGGCTGGCGGTATTCGCCAGCCCCCGCGCCGTCGAATTCGGTCTGCGCCAACTGCCGACGGGTTTCCTGCGAGAGGCCCGCGTTGCGGCGATCGGGCCGGCGACCGCGCGGGCCCTCGAACAGGCGGGCGAGCCGGTGGCGCTGTTGCCGGAGCAGGTCTACGACAGCGAATCGCTCCTGCAGGCACCGGAGCTGGCGGATGCGCCCGGCGTCGCCATCATCTTCACCGCACCCGGCGGGCGCCGGGCATTGCAGACCGGCCTGGCCGCCCTCGGCTGGAGCGTACACATGGCACACGTGTATCGACGCATCGCCCTGGCCGCGCCGGTGACCGGGATCAAGAAGCTGAATTCAGCGCGCCGTATCATCAGCGTATGGACCAGCGGCAACGCGATGCAGGCGCTGGCCGAGGCGTTGCCGCCCCAGACCTGGGAGAAGGTCCTGGCGGGCGCGTGGCTGGTGACTTCCGCGCGGCTGGCAGAGCAGGCGCGCGCCCTGGGCAGCCGGGCGACTGAGGTGACCGAGGGGCCCGGCAACGATCGCATTCGCGAGAGCATCACGCGTTTGCTGGTCAACGTTTGAGATCGGCCGCCATCGGTCCGGATGCGTCCCCAGTGGCTTTTGGTTAGCATCAAAGCGGCACCGCACGCGAGGAAACCGGGACAGTGAGCAACCACAACAGCGAAGCGGAATTCGATCCGTTTGCCACCGAGGAACAGAAGCCAGGTTCGCGCGGAGCGGCCACAGCGCTGGCGGGCCTGGCGCTGATCGTGGCCCTGGCGGCCGCAGCGGCGAGTGCCTACCTGTGGTGGCTCGGACGGCAGGACGATCGGGGCGAGGCTGAGCGATCGGCGGCGGTGCAGCAGCTGCAGAGCGCGCAATCGGGCGCCGAGCAGGCGCTGCGGACGCTGGATGGGCGATTGTCCGCGATGGAGGCGGACGATCCGCTGGCCGACCTGGCCTCCCTGCGGCAGCAGCTCGCGGATGTGCAGGCACGGGGTGCCGATCATGCCCGCCTGGCCGCCGGCGAGGCGGCGCGGCTGGATGCCGCCGAGGGCGCCCTGGCCGAACTTTCGGCCCGCACGGCAACACTGGAGACCGGCATGGCGGCGCTGGCCGCGCGGGGCGATACGCCGGAAATGCGGCTCGACCTGGCCGAAATCGCCTACCTCTTGCGCCTTGCCAGCGAGCGCCTGCAGCTGTTTGGTGATGCCCGTGCCGCGGACCGGGCGCTGGCGATGGCCGACGAACAGCTCGCCGCGCTCGATGACCCCCTGTACCTGCCGGTGCGCCAGCAGATCACTGCCGCGCGCCGGGCGCTGGAGGCCATGCCCCGCCCCGACACCGTTGTGCTAAGCCAGCGCCTGGCGGCCTTGCAGGCCCGGCTTCCGTTCCTGACCTTTACCGGTGAGCGCCCGCCCGACGCGGTTGCAGAGCCCGCCGCGGACGAAGGCGTCTGGGCGCGCCTGAAACGCAGCCTGGCCGGGCTGGTCACGGTGCGCCGCCGCGTGCCGGAAGACGATTCGGTGCTCAGCCTGGAAGACAAGGACTACATTCGCCAGGGGCTGTGGCTGCAGCTCGAGACCGCGCGGCTCGCGCTCATGCGGCTGGATCCGGAACCCTGGAGCCTGGCCCTGGGGCGAGCCACGCACACCCTGGAGCGGCGCTTCGAGCACGGTGATCCCGCGGTGCGGGAGGCCATGGCCGAGGTGAGGGCACTGCAGGCGGTCGAACTCGTTGGCACACTGCCCGACATCAGTGCGCCCTGGTCCCAGCTCAGGCTGCTGCGCGAAGGCCGCCGGTCGGAAACGACGGTGGCCCCTAACGGGGCGCCGCCGGCCAGCGCCGAACCCGTTGCGGAGCCGGTGCCCGCGGCTGGAGATGCCGGCGGATGAGGCGTTCGGTGCTGTTCCTGGTGCTGCTGGCCCTGCTGCTGCTGACCGCGGCCCTCGCGCCGCTGTTCCGCGACGACCCCGGGCAAGTGCAGATTCATTTCCTCGACTGGACGCTGGAGACCAGCGTGCCGGTCGTATTGTTGGCCATCGCGGTGGCGTGGCTGGCAGCGCAAGTGCTGGTCTGGATCTGGCGCCTGCCGGCCGATACCGCGCGCCGCGTGCGCGAGCAGCGATCGCTGGCCCAGCTCGAGAAGGGCCTGTTGGCCCTCACGGAAGGTGACTGGGGCGCCGCGGAGCGGGCCCTGCAAAAGTCCGCCAGCGCGCACGGCAAGAATACCGCGCGCTACCTTGCCGCGGCCCAGGCGGCGGACGGGCAGCAGGCAACGGACCGCCGGGAGTACTACCTGGAGCAGGCGAACACCGGCGGCACGCGCAAGCGCTTCCTGGTCGAGTTGACCCGGGCCCGCATGCTGATGGCCAACGGTGCCCGCGCCGAGGCATTGCCCATACTCGAAGATTTGCACCAGCGCCGGCGCCGCCATCCGCAGGTACTCGAACTGCTGGCCAGGTGCTACCGGGAGCTCGGCGCCTGGGACGCCCTGCAGGCACTGGTGCCCGCCCTGCGCCGGTCGGAGGTGCTGGAGGAATCCGAGCTGGAGGACCTGCAGGTGGAAGTGGCCCGCAGCCGGTTGCGGGACAGCGACGGCGGTGGGGCGCTGGAGGCGGCGTGGAAGCAATTGCCGCGGGCCATGCGTGCCGAGGTGCCGGTGGTCGAGGTGTTTGCCGAGCAGGCAGGCAAGCTGGGTCGGTCCGAGCTGGCCGAACCGATATTGCGTGCGGCCCTCAACCGCCACTGGAGTCCCGCGCTGGTGCTGCTGTATGGCGATCCCGGCGCGGACGATCTCAAGCGGCGGCTCAAGCAGTGCGACAAATGGCTGCAACAGTATCCGGACGATGCCGGCCTGCACCTCGCGCTTGGGCGCTTGTGCGCCGGCGACGAACTCTGGGGCAAGGCGCGCGAGCACCTCATCAGGAGCCTGGAGCTCGAGGCCAGCAGCGCCGGTTACGATTCGCTGGGACAGCTCCTCGAACGCCAGGGCGAGCTGGAGCTGGCGATGGCCTGCTTCCGCAACGCCCTGCGCCTCAACCAGGGCAAGCCGCCGGTGCCGTTGCCGGGCGACCATGCCCGGCTGGTTTCGCCGGAGACCTGAGCGCGCGGGCCTTTACAGGGCCCCGTAGCAGATAAAGGCGCCGAACGCGAAAGCCATTGCCAACCAGGCGCGGATCGCCCACGCGGGACGCCGCTGCCACCAGCGGATCATCCGATCGAGTCGCTCGCGGCCCATCACGGGAATCAGGACGGCTGCCACCAGCATCAGGTAACCGAGGAAGCGAAACAGGTCCGGAAAACGGGTCCGGTGCGCGGCGAGGATGAACACCAGCCCCAGCAGCACGCGGATGGCGACCGCCAGGTGAATCCCCCACGGCGCTTTCCAGAAGCGGAGCACCCGATCGATCAGACGCGCGGGTTGAAGTATGCCCCACAGGCTCAACAGGGCCATCGTCAGGCCGAACACGGCGATCAGGCCAGTCAGTGCGTTCGCTGGCATGGTGTGCTTCCCCCGAGTGGTGGGATGCCTTCAGTATAGGCGGCCTGGGCGCGGGGGGTACGGCTGCCCCTAATGGGGCCGCGCCAGGATTCGCACCGGTACATCCAGTCCGAATTCAAAGGAATCGTAGAACAGCCGCGACTCCGGCAGGCCGTGTTCAAAAAACGCGTGTCGGGCCTCATCGATCATGGCCGGCGGTCCGCTCATGTAGACGTCGTGCCCGGACAGGTCCGGGTAGGCTTGCAGCACCGCCTCGTGCACCAGGCCCCTGAAACAGCCGGCGGGCGCGTCGGCGCCCGCCTCGGACAGGGCGGCGCGGTAGCGGATGTGCGCATGCTTGGCCGCCCAGGTCCCGGGCAGGTCATGCAGGTACAGTTCCTCGGCGGTCCGCGCCCCCCAGAACAGGTGTATGCTGCGCCGATCGCCGGCCTCGAGCAGGTCCTCGATCATCGATTTCAAAGGGGCAAAGCCGGTACCGCCCGCCATCATGATCATCGGACGTGCCTCGTCGTGCCGGACGAAAAAGGTGCCAAGCGGGCCTTCCACCCGCAGGATGTCCCGCTCCTTCAGGTGCTCGAACACCCAGCCGGTGAAATCACCGCCCTCGACGTGCCGCACATGCAGCTCGATCTCGTCCTCCAGCGACGGCGGGTTGGCCAGCGAAAAGGCGCGGCGTTTGCCGCCAGGCAGCAGGATGTCAACGTATTGCCCGGCCAGGAACTGCAGTCGCTGCGACTTCGGAAGCTTGAGCCGCAATCGCATGACGTTTGGCGCCAGCTTGGTCTTTTCCAGCACCCGCGCCGGCATCATGCGCACCGGAATGTCGCGCAGCGCCGCGATTTCACGGGCGGCCACCACCAGATCCTCGAGCGGCTCCGCCTGGCACAGCAAGGTGTAGCCGGCGGCGATCTCGGCACGCTCCAGGGCCAGCGGCGGGTGAAACGGGTAGTGCACCTCGCCCTGCTCGATGCGGCCCTTGCAGCTGCCGCAGGTGCCGTTCTTGCAGCTGTAGGGCAGCATCACGCCCTGGCGCAGGGCGGCATCGAGGACCGATTCACCTTCGCGGACGGTGAACTCGGCGCCGCTGGGGCTGATTGTGACCTTGTGTCGGGCCATGGACGATGTGCGTAGCCACCCCCTCGGGTGGGGAACGGAGCAGCCGCGTATTGTCGTATATTCCAGGTTCGGTGCACAAATCGCGGGTGGCGCCGGCACGCTCCGCGGCTCGGCCCGCGTATGCGATAATTCCGCGCTCCTGAAAGCTGACCGACCCCTTTTTGCGTGTCCACATTCCTGAGCCAGATCAGCGGAGACCTGCTCGCCATCAATGCCAGCCAGCGCGGCACCATGGTGGAGTTCCTCGGCATCACCGTGTGCGCGGTGGGTGCCGGGTTCATCTGCGCACGGATGCCGCTTACCGAACGCACGATCCAGCCGCATGGCATCATGCATGGGGGCGCGTTCGTGACGCTCGCGGAGTCGCTCGGCAGCCTCGCATCCGCCTTGCTGGTGGCGCGCACCGAGGGTGCGCGGGTGGCGGGCGTGGAGGTCAGCGGCAGCCACCTGCGGGCGGTGAATGCTGGCGTGGTGACCGGCATCTGCCGGCCGTTGCGGATCGGGCGCACGCTTCACGTATGGGCCATCGATATCCGGGACGCGGACGGCCGCTTGTGCAGCAGCTGCCGTCTCACGGTCAGCATCAGCCAGCCGGGCGGCAAGGCTTAGGACGCCTGAGTGATGTGGACTGATCGCCTGACGCCGGTGCGCATTCTGGCGCGGCTGTTGCTGCTCATGGTGCTGGTCGGCCTGTTGTTGCTACCCACCGTGGTGTGCCAGACGCGGCCGGGTCACGCGTTGCGCGGGCCACGCCGCACCCTGGCGGAGTTCATGCTCAACACCTGGTCGCGGGCCCTGTGCCGCGTCTTCGGCGTTGCGGTGCAGGCCTCGGGCCAATTGCTGCCGGGACCGGTGTTGGTGGTGGCCAACCATATTTCCTGGCTGGACATTCCCGTGCTGCACAGCCTGGGCGCCATGTCGTTCGTGGGTAAATCGGAAATCGATGATTGGCCATTGTTCGGATTTCTGGCGCGGGCGGGCGGCACGGTGTTTCATCGTCGCGGTAGCCACGATTCCGCCGACGAGGTGGCCGCGCGCCTGGTCGAGCGCTTGAACGCGGGCCACCGGGCCGCCATTTTCCCGGAGGGCGGCATTCGCCCCGGGGAGGCGATCAACGTCTTCCACGCGCGGATGTTCCGGGTCGCGGTCGAGGCGCCGTGCCCGGTGCAGCCGGCCATGATCCGCTACCTCAGGGGTGGCCGGCGGGACCCGGAGATGACGTTCCTCGATGGCGAGGGTTTTCCGGCCAACGTATTGCGCCTGCTGGGGCGCCCATCCAGCGTGGCGGACGTGCATCTGCTCGAGCCGCTGGCGGCGGTCGACCGGCCCCGCAAGGAGATCGCCAGCCTGGCCTACCGCGCGGTGCGGGCGGCGTACGATTACGAAGTGCGGATGGGATGAGCGAGTACAGCGATACGTTTCGGCCCGCCCCCGGGTTGCGCAGCCCGCACCTGCAGTCGCTGCTGAACAGCAGCGCCCTGCGCCGCTGGGTGGTCGGGCGGCGCGCGGCGCCGCTGAAGTCGGCGCAGCAGGAGTGGTTGCTGAGTGGCGGGCCGGGCGTGCGGCTGGTCGGCCATTATTCGCCACAGCGCGATGCCAGTCGCGGGCTCGCGGTGCTGCTGCACGGCTGGGAGGGGAGTTCCCAGTCGAACTATATCCTGGCCACCGGCGCGCGGCTGTATGGCGAGGGCTACGACGTGTTCCGCCTGAACTTTCGCGACCACGGCGAGACCCACCACCTGAACGAGGGCATCTTCCATTCCTGTCGGCTGGACGAGGTCATCGCGGCGCTGGCCGACATGCAGCGGCGGGGCGGGTTCGGGGCCTGGGCCCTCATCGGGTTCTCTCTCGGCGGCAACTTCGCCCTGCGCATCGCCCTGCACGGCGCGCGCGCCGGGCTCGACATCCGCCGCACCATCGCCGTCTGCCCGGTGCTGAACCCGGCCAATGTGCTCCGGGCCATGGAACAGGGCCGGCGTTTCTATGAAAACTATTACGTGCGCAAGTGGGCGCGCTCGATGCGTATCAAGCAGGCTCACTTTCCGAACCTCTACGAGTACGATCACTGGCACCGCCTGCCGGGGCTGCGCGAACGCACCCGGTTCATGGCCACGCGCTATTACGGCTACGCCACGCTGGAGCAGTACTTCGACGGTTACGCCATCGATGGTGAACGCCTGGCCGCCCTCGCCGTGCCCAGTCTCATCGTGACGGCCGCGGACGACCCCGTGGTGCCGGTCGCGGACACGCAAAGCCTGCCAGCCAACCCGCTGCTGGAATTGCTGGTGACCCGCCATGGCGGGCACTGCGGTTATATCAGTAACTGGAAGCTGCAGAGCTGGGTGGAGGATCTCATTGTCCGGGACCTGCAGGACCCGGCCTGAGCTCACTCGCTGAACTGGAAGTCGCGGTACTGCTCGCGCAGCGCGTTTTTCTGAATCTTGCCGGTGGCGGTGTGCGGTATCTCGTCGACGAACAGCACCTCGTCGGGCATCCACCACTTGGCGATCCTGCCCTGCAGCCAGTCCAGCACGTCTGACTTGCCGAGCTCCGCGTCAGCCTGTGCCACCACCAGCAACAGCGGCCGTTCACCCCATTTGGGGTGGGCGATGCCGATCACCGCGGCCTCCGTCACTCCGGGGCAGCCCACCGCGGTGTTCTCTACTTCGATGGACGAAATCCATTCGCCGCCGGACTTGATCACGTCCTTGTCGCGGTCGGTGATCTGCATGTAGCCCAGCGCATCGATGTGTGCGATGTCGCCGGTGTCGAACCAGCCGTCCGCGTCGAGGATCTCCTCGTCGTGCTTGAAGTAACCGCTGGCAATTGCCGGGCCCCGCACCAGCAGGTGTCCGAAGCTCTTGCCGTCGCGCGGCAGCTCATTGCCGTCGTCGTCGACGACTTTCATCTCCACCAGGTAGGGGGAACGGCCCTGTTTCAGCTTCAGCTGCACGCGCGCCTCGCCCTGCAAATGCGCGGTGGCGTGCTTGATGCTGCCGGTAGTGCCGACCGGGGACATCTCGGTCATGCCCCAGCCATGGATGACCTCCACGTCGTAGACGTTTTCGAACTTCTCGATCATCATGCGCGGGCACGCCGCGCCCCCGACCACCACCGACTTCAGCCACGGCAGATCCTTGCCGGTCTCCTCGAGGTACTGCAGCAGGCCCAGCCACACCGTGGGCACCGCGGCGGTCGCGGTCACGCGCTCCTGGTCCAGCAGCTCGTAGATCCGCTCGCCGTCCATGCCGGCCCCGGGCATCACCATGCTGGCGCCCGCGGCCGGCGCGGCGTAGGTCAGTGCCCAGGCATTGGCGTGGAACATGGGCACGATCGCCATCACCACGTCGCTGGAGGTCAGCCCGAACACGTCCGGCTGGTTGACCATCAGCCCGTGCAGCACGTTGGAGCGGTGGGAGTACAGCACGCCCTTGGGGTTGCCCGTGGTGCCGGAGGTGTAGCACAGCGCGGCGGCGGTGTTCTCGTCGCAGCGGACCCAGGCGAAATCCGCGTCGGCCTGCGCCAGCCAGTCCTCGTAGGCCACCATGTTGGGGGGTCCCGACTCCGGCAGGTGCCCGGCATCGGTCAGCACGATGTATTTTTCGATGGTGGGCAGCTTCGGCGCCAAGGCCTCGAGCAGCGGCACGAAGGTGAGGTCGACGAACATCAACCGGTCCTCGGCATGGTTGATGATGTAGGCGAGCTGCTCGGCGAACAGGCGCGGGTTCAGCGTGTGGCAGATTGCGCCCAGGCCCATGATGCCGTACCAGGTCTCGACGTGGCGATCGGTGTTCCACGCCATGGTCGCGACCCGGTCGCCCATGCCGATGCCTTCCATCTGCAGGGCCTTGGCGACCCGCAATGAGCGTGTGCGCAGGTCACTCAGGGTGCAGCGGCGGATGGGCCCTTCCACCGCTCGGGTAACGATCTCCCGTTCGCCGTGGTTGAGCGCCGCATGGTCCAGGATGGTGTGGACCAGGAGGGGGTAATCCTGCATCAATCCGCGCATGGGCTGTGCTGAGCGATCGGCTGTCGATGCCCCAATATTAGAAGATTGGGGCGCCTGAAGGGAATCGACCCCACGGTCCCAGCGTGGAAAGCTGATGTCCTGCCATTGAACGACAACGGCGATTCACGGCGTTTGGTCACTTCCAGCCAAGGCCGAGCCTGGCAGCGAGGCGACTCGCCTTCTCGCCCGAGCTAGGGATACTCCGGCGGCTGATACGGGTCCTGCTGGCCGGCCTTGACTGGCGGGTACTTGATCAACGTGGCCACGTGCTCTTCCAGCTGTGGCATCGCAGCCTTCGGCACCCAGGTATGGGGGAACAATACATTGTCCGTCTCCCTGGGGTCGTTCATCAGGTTGTAGAGGCGAGGCATCGTGTAGGCGCGCAATACGCCGTTCCATCCCGTCTGTTCCTTGAAGTGGAGCTTCCAGTTGCGCCACTTCACGCCGAAGACGTCGTTGCCCATGTAGACGATGAAGCCCTCGCGGCCTGATTCCTGCGTCGATCCAAGGAAGAATTCCGACATATCGATCCCGTCGATGACCCGGTCGTCCGGGACCTTGCCCCCTGCTATCGCAGCCAGGGTCGGGAACAGATCCATCGCGTGCACGATTTCGTCGCTTTCGCGACCCGCTTCGATCCGGGCGGGCCAGCGCACCGCGAACGGCACGCGAAGCGCCCCTTCGTAGCCGGTAAACAAGGTGGAACGCCATGGGCCCGCGGATCCGTTTATCGCCGTCTCAACCGTCATCGACGTCTCACCCGCGCTCAGGGCCTCGGGACCATTGTCTGCGGTGAAGATGAAGATCGTGTTCTCCGCGATCCCCAGATCATCGATCGTATCGAGCAACTCGCCAACGTAGCTGTCGATCTGCATCAGCAGATCGCCCCAGGGTCCATTGCCGGATTTTCCGACGAAGTCCGGGTGCGGCATGGTGGGAAAATGCGTGGCCGTGTACGGGAGGTAGACGAAAAATGGCGTGCCCGCCTCGGCCTGGCGCCGCATGAAACCGATCGCCCGATCCGTGAGATCCCGATCGATGATTGGCCGGTAATCGAGACGATAAGGGCGCACCTTTTCGGGCGCACTGCCCTTCTTGCCATCCATGACCCAGGTTTCCGCGACGCCGCTTTCCGCAAATCCCTGCAGCGACGAATAGGGCGACTCGTCAGTGGAGTTCGGCACGCCATACCACTCGTCGAACCCCTGGTCGGTCGGGAAGCGGCCCTCCGTTCGCCCGAGGTGCCACTTGCCGAACATGCCGGTGGCGTAGCCGGCCTCGGAGAGCATCTCGGCCATCGTCACTTCCCACTGCACCAGGCCGTACACACCCTCGCCGATCGGTACGGTCGCGTTCCCGCTGCGCATGGCGTAACGGCCCGTCATCAGCGCGGACCGGGACGGCGTACACTGCACTTCCACGTTGAAGTTCGTGAGTCGAAGTCCCTCGGCGGCCAGCTCATCCAATTGCGGCGTCGCAGCGCCGCGAATGATGCCGCCGCCGTTGAACCCGGGCTCGCCCCAGCCGAAGTTGTCCATGAAGACCAGGACGATGTTCGGCTTGTCCTGGGCATGGGCGACCGGCATCAACAGACCGGAGAGGGCGACCAACAACAACGATCTCATCAGGTTCATCAGCATCTTTCCTTTGCTTCCATTCGCGGCGACCGGCGCGTCCCCTTGCCGTGGCTAGGGCGTGTACCAGATCGGCGAGGTGTAAGCACGCTCCTGGCCCTTCATCTGGACGGTAGCGGGCATCTCGATCCCGAAGAACTTCGAATCGTAGGCCTGCCAGGTCGGCGTTGGGATCTCCAGCACGCGCGCATAGTAAAAGGCCCGGTGCTTGGGATTGAAATCCGGGTCGGTCCAGACAGCGCGCAGCTCCGCGTCGCCGATGGTGTTGAGATAGCTCGCGTCTCCGACATCGACGGTGTCGCCAACCGGGGTCCGGCAGCGACCGTCGGCGTCAATGGTCCGGCCATCGGATACGGCCACATCGTACACCCGCTCTTGCCGCTCGCCATCGCTGTCGATCCAGCCCTTGATGATCTGGATGCGGTCGAGATTTCCGGACCACGGGTCCTTCAAGGCACCCACCATGAATGTCGGAGCGTGCTTTTCGGCCGGCTTCTCTGCGAGGTCACCGCCCATCGGCACGCCCTTGCGATAGCCGATGGATATCACGTCGGGCCGATATACCTCGTCCTGCTCATATTCCCAGCCCCCGAACAAGCGGACAACGATGCGGGTGCCGGTCGTGGCGTAGGTCTCCTTCTTCAGCATCGCGTTGAAAATGCCCTCGCGCGTGTTTTCGCGCGCCCAGACCGCCGCGAGGCCGGCGCCGATCGACTCGTAGGAATAGCTCGACAAGTTCGGATCACCGGCCAGGGACGCGATGATGACGTGCTCCCAGCGCTCGGCTTCGGGCTCGAGGTGCGCTGCCTTGCCGAAGAAATTCTCTTCGCGGGTCGTCGCCAGTGACGTGTGGGCGTCGGTGCTGCCGATCATGCCGAATTTGTAGGGATTGACCCCGAGCTTCTCCTCCAGCTGCATGCCGATCTGCAGCGCGGAGCGGGCGTACTCGTACTGCAGCATCCAGTCTTCCTTGGGCTTGAAGCCGGCGATATCCGACTTGTCCCAGGTGCCATAGTCTGCAAACTCGTCGTTGGGCGAGAGGAACGGATGCGCCTCGCCGTCTCCCTTGATCTGCGTCACCTCGTACAGCGGCTCGAACCGGGAACGCAGCTCCGCATACGCCCGATTGATCGGGCGGCCATTCAGGCGCTCGGTGGCAAACATTTGCCCGTTCGAGACATTGCCATTGTGCGCAATCGCCAAAACGCTGCCGCCTGTCGTCCGCTCATAATCGGCCATGTAGTCCCACAGATCTTCAGGATCGATCGAGTCAAAGGTCGAGAAGGGCAGGACCTGCCCTGCCTTGTCGGCGCCGTCCTTGAAAATGACGACCCGGTGCAGATTGCCGGGCGTTTCCTGCGTCGCGATGGAGGTCCATTCGAAGCCGATCAGGGCGGTGAACCTGCCCGGCTCGTTGTACTTGTCGGCAAACGCGATCTCTCGCTCCCAAACAGAACGCGACATCCTGGGATTGTCGATCGGGTCNNGATCCAGGTCTGAAACGCTTCGCGTGATTTGCCGGCCTTCACCAGGTCGTGGACCTTGCGGCCCCAGTCGCTCGCCAGCAAATCGGGATGCGACTCGGCAATGTAGGGCGCAAGACCCAGATTTTCCGCATGGTCCGCCACTACCAGGAAATCCAGCGGGCGAATCAGGCGAACCCGCATGTTGTGCGATGTCAGGACCTCCTCTCCGCGGGCGAAACGGTATGCCTCTTCCGGGCCCAGCTTGTTGCCCATCATGCCGGCGTCCGTTGAATACGACGTATGTAAATGCGTGTCGCCCCAGTAGACTCCCTCAGCGAGATTCGAATCCGCTGCCGTGCGCTCGACGTAGGGCGAGTAAATCTTCGCCGGCTCCAGCACGCTCTCCGGCTGACCCGCATGGGTCTGCGCGACGGCTGCGCTGATGGTGAATATGGGCGTTGCCAGGCAAAGAATAGCCAGGGTCGTCATCGCCTTTGAGTGTGTCCCGGTCATGGTATGCTCCGTTCCCGTGTCGAATTGCGGAATCCGCTATGAGGCGCAGGCTTACCTGCGGTGCGGCTGTTCCGATCGCCGTGGCTCGTGGCATCCGCCACATGCCTCCGATTCACCGTGGAGGTCCAGATCGTCGGCCTTGCTGGCCGTTATGACGAGAAATTCCAGACTCGCGCGATCGTGTCCATCACCGGCTGCCGCCCGGATGAGCGGTCAATCGCCGGACCGCCGACCATACAGTACCGATCGGTTGGCTGTCGATGATTGAGGAACAGAAAAAACTGGAGCGGGTGAAGGGAATCGAACCCTCATTAAGAGCTTGGGAAGCTCCCGTTCTACCATTGAACTACACCCGCACAACCGGGGTTGCGAGGCGGAACCGGCAGGCCGCGGCACCCGCGTTCCGCGCCTGATTGTATGCCATCCGAGCGGGGCTGTCGCCTGTTTCACGCGCACGGCACAGCGCCGGGCTGGAGAGCGCTCAGGCGCACAGGGCATCGACATGGGCGCGGGCCGAGGCACCCAGGGCGCCGAGATCGTAACCGCCCTCCAGAGTGGACACGAGACGGCCGGCGCAGCTCTGCTCCGCCAGCCCTCGCAACTCCGCGCTGATCCAGTGGAAATCCTCCTCCACCAGCTCCAGTTGGGCCAGGGGATCATCCCGGTGGGCGTCGAAGCCCGCCGAAATCAGCACCAGGTCGGGTTCGAAACCATGCACCGCCGGCAGGCCGAGCGTGGTCCAGGCCTCGCGGAACTCGCGGCCGCCGGCACCGGGCTCCAGCGGCAGGTTGAGGATGTTGCCGACGCCGGTCTCGTGCACCAGCCCGGTACCGGGATACAGTGGCGACTGATGGCTGGAGACATACAGCACCCTCGGCTCGGCGGCGAAGATGGCCTGCGTGCCATTGCCATGGTGGACATCGAAATCGATGATGGCCACCCGCTCGCAGCCTGCCTGCGCGAGGCCGTGGCAGGCCCCGACGGCCACGTGGTTGTACAGGCAGAAGCCCATCGGCAGTTCCGCCTCGGCGTGGTGCCCGGGCGGCCGGGTCGCGCAGAAGGCGTTGCGGGCCTTGCCGGCCAGCACCTCGTCAATGGCAAAACAGATGGCGCCGCTGCCGCGCAGGGCGGCATCGATCGAGCCGGGGCTCAGAAAGGTATCCGGATCGAGCGCCACCCGGCCCTCGGCCGGTTCCTCCGCGGCCAGTTGCCGGCAATACCAGTCGGGGTGCACGCGCTGCAGTTGGTCCGGTGTGGCTTTGGGGGCCGGCAGGAACTCCAGCCCCCCCAGGCCCGCCAGGGCCTCCAGGACAGCGGTGATGCGCGCGGGACGTTCCGGGTGCCGGGGTCCGGTGTCGTGCCGCAGGCAGTCGTCATGGTGAATGATGAGTGTAGGCATGGCCTGTCCGCTGCGAGGCGCCTACAGGATACTCCCGTTTGGCGGTGGCCGCCCTATTTGAACAGTGGCAGGTGCGTGGTCTCCTTGACCTGCTCCATGACCACGTAGCTCCGGGAACCGTTGACCCCGGGCAGGGAGAGAATCTTCTCGCCCAGCAGTTCCCGGTACTCCTGCATGTCCCGCACGCGGGCCTTGATGAGGTAGTCGAAGTTGCCGGAAACCAGGTGGCAGTCGAGCACTTGCGGCAGCTGGCTCGCTTCGCGGCGGAAGTCCCGGAACACGTCGGGCGAGGTGCGGGTCAGGTCGATCTCGACAAACACCAGCAGGCCGGCATCGACCAGTTCGGGATCCAGCAGCGCCGTGTAGCCGCGTATGTACCCGTCCCGCTCCAGCCGTTTCACGCGTTCCAGGCAGGGGGTAGGGGTGAGGTTGACCTTGCGGGCCAGCGCCACGTTGGAAATGCGGCCCTCCGCTTGCAGGCACTCGAGGATGCGGCGGTCGGTCCGGTCCAGTGGTTTACGGCCCTGTTTGGGCTCGGGCATGGGGAGTTACCGAATCAGCTTGGATTAAAAACCTGTATTTCCAGAATTTATAGCATAAAAACCTGAACAACACGGCATAAAATGGTGATTTTAGCCCGGTGAGTGCTGACATGAAGCTCGGTGTACCTAAAGAGATCAAGGATAACGAATACCGGGTCGGCATGGTGCCGGCCTCGGTGCGGGAACTGACCCAGCGCGGACACGCGGTGTATGTCGAGACCGGGGCGGGGGCGGGTATCGGTGTGGATGATGCGGCCTATCAGGCCGTTGGCGCCGAGGTCCTGGACTCCGCGGCAGCGGTGTTCGAGGTCGCGGAGATGATCGTCAAGGTCAAGGAGCCCCAGGCCGTCGAGCGCGCCATGCTGCGTGAGGACCATACCCTGTTCACCTACCTGCACCTGGCGCCGGACGCGCCCCAGACCGAAGACCTCGTGCAGAGCGGGGCCACCTGCATTGCCTACGAGACCGTGACCGACGAGCATGGCCACCTGCCGTTGCTGGCGCCCATGTCGGAAGTGGCCGGGCGGCTGTCCATCCAGGCGGGCGCGTGGTGCCTGGAAAAAGCGCGTGGCGGCTCGGGCGTGCTGCTCGGCGGAGTGCCGGGCGTGGAGCCCGCCAAGGTGCTCATCATCGGTGGAGGCACGGTCGGGTTCAACGCAGCCCAGATGGCAATCGGCCTGGGCGCCCGGGTCGTCATCCTCGATCGTGACGCCGAGGTCCTGCGCTTCCTCGATGCCAATTTCGAGAGCCGCATCGAGACCGTGTTTTCCAACATGGACGCGATCGAGCGTCACCTGGTGGATTCCGACCTGGTGATCGGGGGCGTGCTGATTCCCGGCGCGGCGGCGCCCAAGCTGGTGCGTCGCGAGCACCTGTCGGGCATGCGCAGCGGTTCGGTGCTGGTGGATGTCTCCATCGACCAGGGTGGCTGTTTCGAGACCTCCCATCCGACCACGCACGCGGAGCCGACCTACGTGGTGGACGACGTCGTCCACTACTGCGTGGCCAACATGCCCGGCGCCGTGCCGCGCACCTCGACCTTCGCCCTCAACAACGCCACGCTGCCGTTCATCATCGCGCTGGCGGAACAGGGCCCGACACAGGCCATGCGAAACAACCCGCACCTGCTCGAAGGCCTCAATGTGCACCGCGGCATGGTCACCTATGACGACGTGGCACGCGACCTGGGCTACGATTACGTGCCGGCGAGCGAAGCGCTCGAACGCTGAGCCCGCCGCCTGCTAACATGGGGCCTGCTGGCCCCGGGAGCGCCGTATCTGTGCAAACTCTGAACCACTACATCAATGGCCAAGAAGTGGCCGCTACCGGCGACCGTTTCGGGGATGTCTTCAATCCCGCCACCGGCCAGGTGCAATGCCGTGTACCCATGGGGACGGCGGCCGAGCTCGACAGCGCCGTGCAGGCAGCCCGCGCGGCTTTCCCCGGGTGGTCTGCCCAGCCCGCGTTGCGCCGTGCCCGCTGCATCTTCCGGCTGAAAAGCCTGCTGGAGGAGCATGCCGAGCCGCTGGCGCGCATCCTGACCAGCGAGCACGGCAAGGTGCTGGAAGACGCCCGGGGTGAGGTGACCCGCGGGCTGGAAGTGGTCGAGTTCGCTTGCGGGGCGCCGCAGCTGCTGAAAGGCGAATATTCGGACAGCGTGGGCACCGGCGTGGACAGTTACGCGTTGCGCCAGCCGCTGGGCGTGGTGGCGGGCATCACGCCGTTCAACTTCCCGGCCATGGTGCCGCTGTGGATGTTGCCGATGGCGCTGGCGTGCGGCAACACGTTCGTGCTCAAGCCCTCGGAAAAGGACCCCTCCGCCTCCATGCTGCTGGCAGACCTGATCCGCCAGGCCGGTGTGCCGGACGGCGTCTTCAACGTGGTGCACGGCGACCGGGAGGCGGTGGACGCGATACTCGCGCATCCCGACATCCAGGCCATCAGCTTTGTCGGCTCGACACCGATCGCCCGCAAGATTTACGAGACGGGCACCGCCCATGGCAAACGGGTACAGGCGCTCGGTGGCGCCAAGAACCATCTCGTGGTGATGCCCGATGCGCCGCTGGAGGCGGCGGCCGATGCCCTGATCGGCTCCGCCTACGGTTCCGCTGGCGAGCGCTGCATGGCCATCTCGGTGGCCGTGGTGGTGGGCCATGACACGGCCGATGCGCTGGTGGCGCAGCTCAAGCCCAGGGCCGAGGGGCTGGTCATCGAGCCGGGGGAGGTGCCGGGCGCCGAGATGGGGCCACTGATCACCGGCGAGCATCGTGCCAAGGTTCATTCCTATGTCGACCTCGGTGTCGAGGAAGGCGCCGAGCTGGTGGTCGACGGGCGTGCTTTCACTCACCCGGATGCGCCGGACGGGTTCTTCTTTGGCGGCACCCTGTTCGACCGCGTCACGCCCGCGATGCGCATCTACCAGGAGGAGATTTTCGGGCCGGTGCTGGTCGTGGTCCGGGTCGGCTCCTTCGACGAGGCCGTGGAACTGATCAACGCGCACGTTTACGGCAACGGTGTGTCCATCTTCACCCGCGAGGGCGATGCGGCGCGCGCGTTCGTGCAGCGCATCCAGGCCGGCATGGTGGGGGTGAACATCCCCATTCCGGTGCCCGTGGCCTTCCACAGCTTTGGCGGGTGGAAGCAGTCGCTGTTCGGCGACCACCACATCTATGGGCCGGAGGGCATTCGCTTCTACACGCGGCTGAAGACGGTCACCCAGCGCTGGCACCGTGGCATGCGGGAAGGCGCGGACTTCTATTTTCCCAAGCTGGGTTAGGGGCCCTGGCGGCCGGTCGCGGCCGGCCGGCGCTCAAGCGGGATCGCTGCCGCGCTGGTCTCCGTGCACCCACACCACCTCGCGGCCGCCATCCGCCCGCGCCAGGCAACGCGCGATGACGAACAACAGGTCGGACAGCCGGTTGAGATACCGCAGGCTGGCCGCGTTGATGTCCTCGTCCCTGCCGAGGGTGACCAGCACGCGTTCGGCGCGCCGGCAAATGGTACGCGCCAGGTGGCACCGGGCCGCGGCCTCGGACCCCCCGGGCAGGATGAAGTCCTTGAGGGGCGGCAGGTCGGCGTTGAGGCGATCCAGGTCCTGTTCGAGCCCTTCGACGTAATCGTCCGGAATCAGCGTGTGGCCCGGCATGCACAACTCGCCGCCGAGGTCGAACAGCTCGTGCTGAATGCGGGTCAGGCAGGCACGCAGTTGCGGGTCGATGTCCGAAGCCAGCACCAACCCGACCGCAGAGTTCAGTTCGTCGACGGTGCCGTAAGACTCGACCCGCAAGGCGTCCTTGTCCACGCGCGTGCCGTCGCCCAGCCCGGTGGTGCCCCGGTCGCCGGTGCGGGTGTAAATCCTGGAGAGCCGATTAGCCAATGCCCCGTCCTGTCGTGCGGAAAGGCCGCAAACTATACCACGGGGACGCCGCTTCGATTCGGCATGACGCAAGGCCCTGGCAGCGGTGAGCCCATGGCGTGAATTCCATGCGCCGGGCGCCAGCGATTGCCGTCGCTCGCGTCGAGCCGGAACCCCGCCCGGTGTAAACTCCCGCTTCACGCGATCGAGCAGAACCCGGTTTACCCGGCCCGAATGCGGGCCGGGCCATTGGAGTCGGCCCACATGCAGGAAAAAATCAGCTTCCAGAATTCACGCGGCGAACGACTGGCAGGGGTAGTGCACCGGCCGGACACCGGGCACCTCAGGGCTTGCGCATTGTTCGCGCATTGCTTCACCTGCACCAAGAACATCCGGGCAGCGGTGAATATCGCCGAGGCGCTGGCGGGCGAGGGGATCGCCGTGCTGCGCTTCGATTTCACCGGCCTGGGGCAGAGCGAGGGAGATTTTGGCGCGACGCATTTCTCCAGCAACGTGCAGGATCTGGTGGATGCCGCGGGCTTCCTGGCCGCTCACCTGCAGGCCCCGGAGCTGCTCGTCGGCCATTCACTGGGCGGCACCGCGGTGCTGGCCGCGGCCCACCGGATCGACTCGGTTCGAGCGGTGGCCACCATCGGCGCGCCGGCCGATGCCGAGCACGTGTTGCATCTGCTGGACGACGACCTGGAGCGCATCGAGCGGGAAGGCGAGGCGGAGGTCAGGCTGGCAGGCCGCAGCTTCCGGGTGCGCAGCGATTTCGTCGCGGACGTGCGCGCACAGCGCGTGCGCGATGGCGTCCGCCAATTGCGCCGCGCCCTGCTGGTGATGCACTCGCCGGTCGATGCCATCGTGCCCATTGCGGAGGCCGGCCGTATTTATGCCAGCGCCCTGCATCCCAAGAGTTTCATCACCCTGGATGATGCGGACCACCTGCTCAGCCGCGCGACGGATGCCGCCTACGCCGGGCGGGTGCTGAGCGCCTGGGCCGCCCGCTATCTGCCCGAGGACGAGGAGCGGCCGGCACCGGCACGCCTGCAACGTGGCGCGGTGGTGGTGCGCGGCCAGCCGGAGGATATCTTCCGCTGCGCCGTGAACGCCGACGGCCACCGCATGCTGGCCGACGAACCGGAACGGCACGGCGGCACCGACCTGGGCCCGTCGCCATACGCGCTGCTGGCCGCCGCGCTGGCGTCCTGTACGGTGATGACGCTGAACATGTACGCCCGGCGCAAGCGCCTGCCGGTCGGCGAGGTGGAGGTGGCCGTGACCCACGATCGCATCCATGCCGAGGACTGCGCCGGCTGCGAAACCGTCACGGGCAGGATCGACCGCCTGCAGCGCGAGGTTCTGGTGACCGGGGATCTCAGCGACGAGCAGCACCAGCGCCTGCTCGAAATTGCCGATCGGTGTCCGGTACACCGCACGCTGGAGGGCGAGATACTCATCGAGACGCGCGCCAGGGACTGAGTCTCCACGGCATTGCAATTTGGCCACGCGCGGTTATAGTCAGCGGGCACCCACGGGAGGCCCCGCATGGCGCGCCGTACGCCCCATTTCGACACCCACGTTGCCGCCGGCGCCAAGATGGTCGAGTTCGGCGGCTGGGAAATGCCCATCAGCTACGGCTCGCAGCTCGAAGAACACCACCAGGTTCGCAGCGCGGCGGGCATCTTCGATATTTCGCACATGACGATCGTTGACCTCTCCGGGGACCGCGTGCGGGAATTCCTTTCCCGGCTGTTGGCCAACGATGTCGAAAAGCTGCAACAGCCGGGCAAGGCGTTGTACAGCTGCATGCTGAACGAACGGGGCGGGGTGGTGGACGACCTGATCACCTATTTCGTGGACCAGCGGCTGTTTCGCATGGTGGTCAACGCGGCCACGCGGGAGAAGGATCTGGAGTGGATCAGGCGCCACGCAGGCGCCTTCGGGGTAGTCGTGCACGAGCACCTCGAGCTGGCGATGATCGCGGTGCAGGGGCCGACCGCGCGCGAGGCCGTGCTGGGCGTGCTGCCGCCGGAGGCGGCGGAGCAGGCCGCGGCGCTGCCGCGATTTTTCGCGGTGCAGCTTGGCGACCTGTTCGTGGCCCGCACCGGCTACACCGGCGAGGACGGATTCGAGATTTGCCTGCCCGATGCTGCCGCCCAGTCGCTGTGGGACCGGCTGGTGGCGGCCGGGGTCCGGCCGTGCGGTCTCGGGGCCCGTGACACGCTGCGCCTGGAGGCGGGCATGAACCTGTACGGCCAGGACATGGACGAGGACGTCAGTCCCTTCGAGAGCGCATTGGGTTGGACGGTGGCGATGGACGGCGAGCGCCAGTTCATCGGGCGCGCGGCGCTGGAGCGGCAGCGGGCCGCGGGGGTGCCGCGCAAGCTCGTGGGGCTGGTGCTGGAAGCGCGCGGGGTGTTGCGCACCGGCCAACGCGTGGTAACCGCGGCCGGCGATGGCGCCGTGACCAGCGGCAGTTTTTCGCCCACCCTGCAACGTGCGATCGGGCTCGCGCGGGTGCCAGCAGAAGCCGCCGGCGAGTGCCAGGTCGAGATTCGCGGCAAGCTGCTGACGGCGCGCTTCGTCCGCCCGCCATTCGTGCGCAACGGGCGTGCCTGCGAGGGTATCCTGTAGCCGGCATGCCGGCCGGCCGGCGCCGCCGCAAAAGGTTCCGGCCCGTCGCCCAGCGGTGCTAAAATCCCGAGTACGCGGCGCCAGCAGACACGTCAACGAAGATTTTCGAGGGGCTCCCCAATGAGCAATATCCCAGCCGAACTCAAGTACACGCATTCGCACGAATGGGTCAGCGTCGAGGTGGACGGCAGCATGCGCGTCGGCATATCAGACCACGCCCAGGAAGCGCTGGGCGACCTGGTGTTCATCGAGTTGCCGGCCGAGGGAGACCAGCTCGAGCAGGGCGACGCCTGCGCCGTGGTGGAATCGGTGAAGGCCGCCAGCGATATCTACTCGCCGATCACCGGCGTGGTGGTCGCCGTCAACGAGGACCTGGCGGACGATCCGGGCATCGTCAATTCCGATCCCTATGGTGACGGCTGGCTGTTTGCCGTCAACCCCAGCGACGAGAGCGAACTGGACGGACTGCTCGATGCGGAGGCCTACGGGGAAACCCTCGAGGAGTGACCCGCCGCACCGGGACGGTGCGCCCCGGCCCACAGCGGCGGCCGCCCTGACTTCCGATAGACGATAATCAGCCCGCGGCGGCCAGCCGGTCGGCGGCGCGTATGGGCTCGGGCAGCCGGAACCGCGGCGCGCACTCCAGCACCCAGTGGACCGCGGTGTCGATCGATACCCGGTGGCCCGGCGATACGAACAGCGGCTTGACGCCGGCGCGAGTGCGCAGCACGGCGCCCAGCAGCTCGTCTCCGTCCATCAGGGGCGACCGCTCGCCGCGGGCGCGCCCGGGTTCGGTAAAGGTGCCCACCAGCCGCGATTTGCCAACCCCGATGGCCGGCAGGTCCAGCCACACGCCGAGGTGGCAGGCGATGCCGAACCGCCGCGGGTGGGCGATGCCCTGGCCGTCGCACAGCAACAGGTCGGGGCGGGCGCGGAGCTGCTCGAAGGCCGCCAGCACCGCGGGCAACTCCCGGAACGACAACAATCCCGGCACGTAGGGAAAAGAGGTGGCGCGCTGCGCCCGCGCCTCATCAACCACCTCCATGCCGGGCCAGGACATGACCACCACCGCGGCGCAGGTGGTGGCGCCCCGGTCGGCGAATGCGACGTCCACGCCGGCGACCCGCCGGATGCCGCCGAGGCGGTCCCGGCGCACCACCCGCGCCGCCAGTTCACCTTGCAGGGCACGGGCCTCGGCGGGTTGCAGGTCCCAATCGTGAAGTGCCGGCCGCGGCAAGGTCGTCAGTAGCGCAGGCCCAACGAACGGTAAATGAAGGACATCAGCCAGGCGGGCCCGACCAGCAGGAATTGCAGGTCCTTGAAGAACGAGGGCCGCTTGCCCTCGATGGCGTGGCCCACGAATTGCAGTATCCAGGCCGCCACGAATACCGCCAGAGCGCTTTGCCACAGCGGGCGGGTAGCGTCCTGTTCCAACAGGAACGTGAGCTGGAGGAGGAACACGCTGTACATCAGCAGTCCGAGCCCGAGGGACCAGGACAGGCTGAACCAGTAGACCTGCGCCAGCAGCAGCGCCAGCGTCGCCCAGTTGACCGGCAGCGCATCGGTGCCCACCCGGAACGGAAACGGGATGACCCACAGCAGCGCGACCATCGTCCACACGATGACCGGCACCGCGATCCAGTGGATCAGTTTGTTCCAGCGGTTCTGGTGGCTCTCGCCGTACTCCGCCAGGAGCCGGTCGACGCGCCGTATGCCCACCGTCTGCATGCCCGTCTCACCCACTGGCGACCAGGCGCTCGCAGACTTCGCGGTACTTCTCGTGGGTCGCTTCGATCACCTCGCCCGGTATCCGCGGCCCCGGCGGTGTCTTGTCCCAGCCAATGCGCTCCAGGTAATCGCGCACGAACTGCTTGTCGTAACTCGGCGGACTGCTGCCCGGCCGGTAGGAATCCGCCGGCCAGAAGCGGGACGAGTCGGGCGTCAGCACCTCGTCCATCAGCCGCAGCGTGCCGTCGGCGTCCAGGCCGAACTCGAACTTGGTGTCCGCGATGATGATGCCGCGTTCCCGCGCATGGTCGCCGGCGGTGCGGAAGATCTCGATGCTGACCTCGCGGACCCGTTCGGCCATGTCCTGGCCGATGCTCTGGCTGATGGCGGTAAAGTCCACGTTGACGTCGTGCTCGCCGACCGCCGCCTTGGTCGAGGGCGTGAAGATGATCTCCGGCAACCGGTCCGCGAGCTGCAAGCCGGGGGGCAATGCAATGCCGCACACCTCGCCGCTGCGCTGGTAATCCTTCCAGCCCGAGCCGATCAGGTAGCCGCGCACGATGGCCTCCAGCGGCAGGGGCTTGAGGCGCTTGACCACGACCGCACGTGGCGCCAGCAGTTCCGCCAGTTGGCGGTCGGAGAGCACCTCGCTGACCGCGATGCCCGTGAGGTGATTGGGAATGATGTGCTCGGTCAGGCCGAACCAGAAATTGGAGATCCGGGTCAGCATTTCGCCCTTGCCGGGGATGGGGTCGGGCAGCACCACGTCGAAGGCGGACAGCCGGTCGGAAGCGACGATCAGCATGTGCTGGTCGTCGACCGCAAAGCAGTCCCGCACCTTGCCCTGGTGGATGAGTGGCAGCTCGCTGACGAGCCCGGCGTGGTAGTCGCTGGTCATGGATTCGGATTGCTCGCTGTGCCGGTGAAAGCCGCAATTATATACTTGCAGATCGGGCCAATTCAGCCAGGCCGTTCGGAGCGTCGCCGATCCCCATGAGCGAGATGTCCACGACATTCCCCCGTCACTGGTGGGGCAAGATCATCGGCGCCATCCTCGGGCTGCTGAAGGGCGGCATTTCGGGGGCGTTCATCGGTGGCCTCATCGGGCATTTCGTCGACCGCCTGCTGGCCGGCTTCACTGGCGCCGGCGACATTCGCCGCCTGTTCTTCCGCACGCTGTTCGCAACCCTGGGTCACGTCAACAAGGCGGACGGCCGCGTGACCGAGGCGGAGATCCAGGCGGCCGAGGGGCTGATGCGGCGCATGCAACTGTCCGCACCGGAACGCCAACAGGCCATTCACTATTTCCGCGCCGGCAAGGCGCCGGATTTTGCGCTGGAAGCCGCGCTGCGGGAATTTGCCCACCACACCGTGATGCGCCATGATCTGCGGCAGATGTTCATGGAGATCCTGCTGGAGGCGGCCGCGGCCGACGGCCGCATCAGCGAGCGCGAGCAGGCGGTGCTGGTGCGCGTGTGCCACCATTTGCGCATTCCGCCCGAGCAGTTCGCCGCGATGTGGAACGTCCGCTATGGCCCGGCAGGTGGCGGGGCCGGCTACCGGCGTGCGCGGACCGCCGCCGCGGCGGGTTCGCTGCAGCAGGCCTATGCGGCGCTGGGCCTGGAGACCAGTGCCAGCGATGCCGAGGTCAAGCGGGCTTATCGTAAGCTGGTCAGGCAGTACCACCCGGACAAGCTGGTCTCGCAGGGTCTGCCGGAGGAGATGATGGAAATGGCCAAGAAGCGGGTTCGTGAGATCAACACGGCCTACGACCTCATCAAGCAAACGCGGGGAATCAAATGAAGCAAGCGGCCGTCATCGCACCATCCATCCTGTCCGCCGATTTCGCGCGCCTGGGCGAGGACACCGAGGCGGTGCTCGCGGCGGGCGCCGACTGGGTGCACTTCGATGTCATGGACAACCACTTCGTGCCCAACCTGACCATCGGGCCGATGGTCTGCGAGGCGCTGCGGGATTACGGCATCGAAGCGCCGATCGACGTGCACCTGATGGTCGAGCCCGTGGACGAGCTGGTGTCGCGCTTCGCCGAGGCCGGGGCGACGCTGATCAGCTTTCATCCCGAGGCGTCGCGGCACGTGGACCGCACCATCGGCCTGATCCGGGACCGGGGTTGCCAGCCCGGGCTGGTGCTCAACCCGGCCACGCCCGTCGAGCAACTCGAATGGGTGCTGGGTTCCCTGGACCTCGTCTTGCTGATGTCGGTGAATCCCGGGTTCGGCGGCCAGCGCTTCATTCCCTACGTGCTGGAAAAAGTGTCCCGCGTGCGCGCGCTGATCGACGCCAGCGGGCACGAGGTGCGCCTGCAGGTGGACGGCGGCGTGAAGGTGGACAACATCGGCGCCATCTTTCGCGCCGGGGCGGATACCTTCGTCGCGGGCTCCGCCATATTCGGCACCGACGATTACGCGGCCACCATCCGCGCCATGCGCGCGGCGATCGGCGAGTGACCGCAACGTTCACGCCCGCGGAAGGGGGTTGCGACTGCGGTGCGGTGCGCTATCGCCTCACCCGCGAGCCCTTGTTCGTGCACTGCTGCCATTGCCGCTGGTGCCAGCGCGAGAGTGGCTCGGCCTTCGCTCTGAACGCGCTGCTGGAAACGGGTTGCGTGCAGATGCTCCGCGGCGAGCCAGAGTGGATCGACACGCCCTCGGAGAGCGGCAAGGGCCAGCGCATTGCCCGCTGCCCGGCGTGCAAGATTGCCGTGTGGAGCCACTACGCAGGCGCCGGGGACGCGCTGTGCTTCGTGCGGGTGGGCACGCTCGATGAACCCGCGCGCATGCCGCCCGATGTCCATATTTACACGGCCTCGCGCCAGCCGTGGGTGATCCTGCCTGCCGACCAGCCTGCTTTCGAAGCCTACTACTCGCCCAAGGCCCTGTGGCCGCCCCGGAGTCAGCAGCGCTACCGGGCCCTGGTGCAGGCCCGGTCCGGGGCGGAGGATGCCTGAGCCGAATGGCGGCAGATTTGCTGCGTCTACTTGACCCCGATCAGGCGGGCGGCGCGCGCGTGCTACCGGTCACGCTGTCGATGGCTTAGGCTGGTCGATGTGCGGCCGGCGCTTCCAGCGGCCGTCCCGGAGAGGCGACGCCCAGTGACACCCCCCCTCCTCACCACGACGAGCAGTCCCCGGCTTTGGCGCTGGGCACTCGCCCTGTGCCTGCTGCCGGTGCTGGCCGCCGGTGCTGAACGACCGGGGGCCTATGCCGGGCTGGAGCGCGAGGCGCGGCTCGCCTTGCCGCGGGCCGCAGTCCGGCTTACCGGCACTCAGCTGCGGTTGCCGGGCCCGGCGGGGGAGACCCTGAGCTTCGACCTGGAGCGCCGCCACCTCCATCGCAACGGCGACCAGAGCCTCGAGGCCACCGCACCGGATGGCGCACGGATCGACCTCACCCTCGGGCGCGCGGGCGCGTTCGGCCGCCTGTACCGGGAAGGGCGGGCGTACCTGCTGCACAGCGATGCCTCGGGCACCTGGCTGATCACGCTGCCGGAATCCGGGGTGACCTACAACGCCTGCGGCCTGCACGCGGCCCCGACGAAGACCGGCATGCGCCGGCCGGCCGCCGGCGGGGCGGAGGGAGCGGCTCCAGCGGCCGCGCATGGGGACGCCCCGGCCACGGTGCTGGACATCCTCATCGGCTACAACCGGGCGTTCGCGGAGCGCTACCCGGGAGATCTGCTCGAAACCCGCATCAATCACCTGGTACACATCGGCAACCAGGCACTGGCCAACTCCGACATCGACCTCGGCCTGCGCGTGGTCGGCCGCGAATTCTTCGACTATCGCAACGACAACACCAACCTCGAACTGCGCGACCAGATGATCGCCGTACTCGGTGGCGGCGTCGCGCCCGGGCTCGCCGGGCTGCGCGAATTGCGGGATGCGCTGGGCGCCGACCTGGTGATCATGCTGCGCCCCCACGACATCGAAACGCGCGGCAGCTGCGGCATCGCCGCGTTCCCGCAGGACGACGATCCGAAGTACGGCGTCAACGTGGTCAGTGACGGCATGAGCAGCTGGTCGTTGTGCCTCGACGATGTGCTCATCCATGAAATCGGCCACAACCTCGGCGCCGGACACCAGGCCGGCGCGGGCGGTGGCTTCTTCGATCCGCGCGGCTCGGCGCTGTCGGTGCCAGGCCAGTTCACCACCGTCATGGGCTCGTTCGGTACCGGTCGTCCGGACCGCTTCCGGGGCCTGCCGGTGTTCTCCAACCCGGAGGTGCGCTGCGGCGGGCGCGCCTGCGGCTCGTCCGATCCCGCCGCCCTGGCCGACAATGCCGCGGTCATTCGCTCGGTCATGACCGCCGTGGCCGGCTACCGGCCGGCAAGCAGCGACGAACCGCTGCCGGGAGGCCTCGCGCGCGTACAGCTGGATTCCGATGCCGATGGCGTCAGCGACTGGGAGGATCACTTCCCCTTCGAGGGCAGTGAATTCGCGGATTCGGACCTCGATGGCGCGGGCGACAGCGAAGACCTCTTTCCGGCGGACCCCGGGGAGCAGGCGGACAGCGACGGCGACGGCCTTGGCGACCGGTCGGACCCGGACGACGACAATGACGGCGTGCCGGACGTGGACGATGCATTCGCCCTGGACCCGGCGGAGTCGGCGGACACGGACCGGGACGGCACGGGCGACGCCGCGGATGCCTTTCCGGCCAATGCCAACGAGTCGGCGGACAGCGACGGTGACGGCCTCGGTGACCATGCGGACGATGACGACGACAACGACGGTTACCCGGAACTGGACGGTGCCGGCCAGGATGTGCTGGTGGTCAGCGTGGGCAACAGCCGCGTCCTGCGATTCGACGCCGCCAGCGGCGCCAGCCGCGGCGTCGAGATCACGGCGGCCGATGGCCTGTTCACCTTCCAGTCGGACCTGGCCCTGCGCACCAGCGACCAGGTGCTGCTCTATCTCAACGACAGCTCGGTCAAGCGCCTGGATTTGCTGAGCCGCGAGACGCTGGGCATCTGGGTGCCTCCCTACGACGACCTGCATCCCGGCCGCCCGCAGCTGGGCACGGGTTTTCCGACCGGCCTGGCGGCCTTCAACCGCGGCACCTGGCTGGGCGTGAGCCTGATGCGGACCGAGCAGCCCCGCGTCTACGCCGGCCAGGGGGTCGCGCGGAACGAGCCGGTGCTGGCCTGGAACCTGCCGGAGGGGGAGAGCCCCATCGATATCGTGGCCAATGGCGACGGCGTGATCATTCTGGGTCAGTCGGAGCGCGCGCTGTACGGCGCCGACCGGCTGGGTGTGCGCACCCTGAGCGGGCCGGCAAGCGCCTGGATGGTGGATCCCCACCGCATGGCGCTGGCCCCGGACGGCCGGCTGCTGGTCAGCGATCAGGGCCTGAACGCGGTGGTCGCGGTGGACAGCGCGAGCGGGGCGTTCCTGGGCGAGCTGGCCGATCTCGGTGCGGTGGGGTACAGCAACCCCACCGGGGTGGCGGTCACCGACCAGGGTGACCTGCTGGTGGCCAGCGCGGACCACGACGCGATCCTGCGCTTCGATGCGGACAGTGGGGCGTTCCTGGGCGAACTGGTGGCACCCGGTGCCAGCGGCCTCGACCAGCCGCACGCCATGGTGCTGGTGCCCCGCCTGCTGGACCGCTTCGCCCGCGATCCGCAACGCGTGCTGCGCCCGAATGCCGGCCTGTGGTCCAATCCCGACACCAACGGACGGGGCTTCGATATCGAGGTCTTCGGCCATCTCATATCCGCCATCTGGTACACCTACGACGCCCAGGGGCTCCCCACCTGGTACCTGAGCGCGGGGCCGCTGGAAGGCTTCGAGTTCGAGCAGCCCCTGCAGCGCTTGCGTCTCGGCGCGGACGGCGTGCCCGAGATCGAGGATGTGGGCATGCTCTACCTGTGGTTCGACTCCGAACGGCTGGCGCGCATGGAATGGTCCATCGGCGAGCAGTCCGGCGGCGAGACGCTGCAGTGGTTCGAATTCGACCCGGACCCGGCCGCGGAGGACCACACCGGCCTGTGGGGCCGCGCAGACGGCCCGGGGTGGGGCATTTCGCTGGCCAGCCAGGGCCGCGAGACGGTGGCCATCGCCTATATCTACGATGCGGCGGGCGAACCCCGCTGGATCATTTCCGATCCCCTCGAGGGCCCCGGCCCGTTGCGGTTCGAAATGAATGCCGTGTTCAGCGACACGCTGTGCCCTGGCTGCATGGGCGTGCCGGAATTCCAGATACGGGCAGCGGGGGTCATGGAACTCGGGCTCGGGCCCGAGCGCTACTGGTCCAGCGCAGTGGTGTTGCCGCCACCAGCCACTGGCGGTTGGGACCTCGACCGCACGCCGATCATCCGTTTCTCGGAGGCACCCACGCGCCCCCGTTGAAGTGCTGCGGGGCGGTCACCACCAGTCGCAGCGGCCCTCCCCCGAACGGGGCGTCGAACGGGAAGCAGGTGATCAGGGTGAGCCGTTCGCGGCTCGCGTCCAGCACCAGCTGCCGCTGGCGGCTGTCCACGACTTCCCGCCAGGCAACGCGATACTCGCGCATGCCCGCCCGCGTGCGCAATCGCAGGACCTCGCCGCCGGTCAGCCACTGCAGAAAGCCGAAGTGCGTATCGCGGTGACCACTGATCACCAGGTCGTTACCGTCGATGGGTGTGAGCGCCGTGGGGCCAAAGGCGAGGTTGCGCCCGGAAGCCCCGGCCAGTACCAGCCGTCGAACGCCCAGTGCCGGCACTTCCAGCTCGGCAACCGGATGCGTATCCGCCCACGGCCAAGGTCGTGCCTGGACCTGGCCGGCCAGGGTGCGGCGCCAGGCGGATTCCAGCAGGAACTGCGCCAGCTGCGCCTTGGCGGGAATCCACAGCGTGTGGCACAAAAAGAGCGCGGCGGTGGTGGCCACCGCCGCGAACAGCCAACGGGTGCGGGTCGGCCCGGAGGGAGGTTCAGCGGGCAGCACCTGCTGGCAGCCCCGCGTTAACCGTTGGCAGGCGAGCGCCACTGAGCCAGAACAGCGCGGTGGCGATGAGAAGGGTCAGCGCGGCGAGCAGGGCCCGGGCCCGCCAGCCGGTGGCGGTGGCCGGGAAACCGGCGACCTGCCGGCTGCTGCCTGCCGGCAGCAGGCTGGGAATGTCGCTGCGCGCGAGCCCGGCATCGGCGGGTCGCACCGGGGTGCGATCCACCGCCACCAGACTGGTGTACTGGGTCAGCAGACCGTGCTGGAGCGCCAGGTCCGTCACCACATCCCGAACCTGCCCGGCATCCGCACCGAACATGATGCTGTCCTGCAGGGCCTCGATCTTGCGCTGGGCCCACAATGTGGCGACGGTCTGCCCGCCGCCGTCGGGCTCCGGTCGCACGGCAAGCTCCCACGGCCGGCCTTCCAGGTGGCCGCACAGGCGAATCACCCCCGGCTCCAGCGGCAGCTTCGCCACCAGCCACAGTGGCTGGCCGCTGTAGAGGTCGGGAATCACCTCCGGGTAGTATTCCGCGCCTGCTCCCCAGTCCACGCAGATATCGGATACGGCCGGCATGCGTAACTGCGACCACAGGCGGCTCATGCGCTGGTCCACCTCCTCGAGCCGGCCAATGTGGGTATGGCTGCCGCGACCGATCTCGGCCGCCTTGCGCATGAACCAGGAATTGGGCGCTGGTCCGATACCGACGGTGAACAGGCGGCTGTCGCCCAACCCTTCGGCGACCAGCAGCAGCAGTTCATGCTCATTGCCAACACTGCCGTCGGTGATGAAGACCAGCTGGCGCAGCAGGCCCGGGGTCTCGGGCAGAGACAGGGCGGCCTGCAGGGCGGGCGCCATCACGGTGCCGCCATCTGCTACCAGGCTGTCGATGAAATCGATCGCCTGAAACAGCGAATGGCCGTTCACGGGCATGGAGGCCTCGAACAGCGACTCGGTCCTGGAGTTGAACCGGATCAGGTTGAACAGGTCATCGGGCCCCAATTCGTCGAGGCCCTGCAGAAGCGCGGAGCGGGCCTGCTCGATCGATGGGCCCTGCATGGAACCGGACGTATCGATGATGAATACCACCTCGCGGGGTTGCGGGGCGATGGCCTCCGGCAGCGGCGGCACGATCAGCAGCTGCGCGTACAGGGCATCGCCGCCGTCCCAGGTCAGCAACGCGGATTGCGGCTCGGCGGTGAGTTCCGGGGCCCAGGTCAGCAGGAAATCGCGGTTGGGGGCAGCGTCCGGTTCGGCCAGGGTCACGCGGTAGCCGTCCGGGCCGGCCTCGATGTCCACGTCGTGGTATTGACTGTGAATGGCGCTGAATGCCAGGCCGGTGCGCAGCAACACATCCACTTCCAGCGCCGGGCCGGAAGCACCCGCGGCAGCGGCAAATTGCGGCGCCCCCGCCATCACATCCAGCGGCCAGAGCCCCGGGCTTTCCCAGCGCGGCGTGAAGGTCATTGGCAGGCGCAGGCTGTAAGTGCCCTCGTCGAGGTTCACCCTGGCCAGGAAGCCGATATGTACCTCGATCTCCTCGCCGGGGGCGATATTGGCGAGCCGCGTCTCGAACTGGTTGACGCGTTGCTGCTCGACCAGCGAAGCGGTTTGCCCGGCGGCTGCCGCGTGCTGGTAGACGCGCCGCGCGTCCTCCTTCTCGCGGATCTCGCCCTCCACCAGTCGCTCACCCACCTGCACCAGCAGCCGATCGACGGCGGCGCCGTCCGGCAGCGGGTAGCGATAGGTGCCTTCGGCCCAGTCGAGCCCGTGATTGGCGAAGCGCTGGCTGACCGCCACCCGGGCGATCAGTCCGGTGACCTCGACGGTGATGCGCGTGTGGAGCGCCAGGCCCACGACCGAGCCCGCATCGGTGCTCAGTTCCAGCCCCCACTCGGAGGGCTGTGCCGCCGCGGTCTCGATGCGCAGCAATACCAGCGACAGCAGGGCGATGGCGAGGACCAGCAACGTGCGGTCCTGCCAGCGCAGCGAGCGCGAGCCATGCCGGCTCGTGCGTGTTGGTGGGTGCGTTCGTTCAGGGGCGTGCAGGGCTGCCATGATGTCGAAGTCCTTCTCTGGCCGGGTTTGTCACGACCGATTACACCGTGCTCAAGTGGCCTGGGCATGGCGGCTTGGGGCGGGCTGCGGCCCGAATTCGGGCAGGAGGGGGGCAATGGCGGCCCGCACGGCGCCGGGTTGTGNNACCCTCGATCCGGCACAATTACGAGGACGCCCTGCGCCGCTATGGTTACCAGGTCAGCGGTTTTGCCGACCGGGCCTCGGCCATGGCGGCTTTCAACCGTCGGCTGCCCGATCTCGTGGTCATCGACATCGGTCTCGGCGAGGAGGTCGAGGGGGGGTTCGAGCTCTGTCGGGACCTGCGCGGGCTGTCCCGCACGGTGCCGATCATTTTCCTCACCGCGCGCGATTCGGACCTGGACGCCATCTCCGGACTGCGCCTCGGTGCCGATGATTACCTGGTCAAGGACATCAGCCTGCAACACCTGGTGGCGCGCGTGGTGGCGCTGTTTCGACGGGTCGAGGCCCTCAGTGGCGAACGCGGCGAGGACCGCAGGCTGGAACGGGGCCCGCTGCAGTTGTCGGTGGATCGCATGCAGGTGCAGTGGCGGAGCCAGCCGGTTCCGCTGACGGTCACCGAGTTCTGGATCCTGTATTCACTGGTGCGCCACCCCGGCCACGTGCGCAGCCGGCAGCAACTCATGGACGATGCCAACCTGGTGGTCGACGACCAGACCATCACCAGCCATATCAAGCGCATCCGCAAGAAGTTTCGCGAGGTGGAGCCAGCATTTGACCGTCTCGACACGGTGTACGGAGCCGGCTACCGCTGGAAACCGGGCCCATCTGACTGACCTGGGTTGGCCATGAAACTCCGCAACCAGGTGCTCACGCTGTCGCTGGTCACGCTGCTGGTGCCCTGGTCCGGCTGGCAGCTGGTGCAGGAACTCGAGGGGTTCCTGCGTGCGGGCCAGGAGCACGCCCTGTTGGCCTCGGCGCGCACCGTGGCGCAGGC
>JABAOH010014050.1_pt4 | contig 44303 bp, 35 predicted proteins | sample 7062181 | NCBI WGS metagenome assembly JABAOH01 (sample SAMN14538630, study PRJNA623070) | marine sediment metagenome | biome: marine biome [ENVO:00000428]; feature: marine pelagic biome [ENVO:01000023]; material: deep marine sediment [ENVO:00002113]; isolation source: pool of 5 deep marine... | reverse complement strand
ATGTCCATATTCGTTCAACCTCCATAATTTCTTCGAATATTAAGAAACTTGTATCGTAATCCGATTTCTGTTTGTATTCGCTCTCACTCGAGTATTCGCTTTCTATTTGGTAGTCGGAAAGAGAAATGCTTTCCTCTTTTTTTTCTTTGTACTTGCTGTCTTCAGCAAACTCTTCTATGTGAGTTTCCTTCTTTATCTCAGTGCTGAAGGCTTCGTATGCAGGAAGCAGCGAAGATGGGGTTCTGTTACTGGTAGTAAATTTCCATAATTCTTCCCCTGTTTCAGCGTCAAGTCCATGAACATGGCAGGACCAGGTCCCGAATATGATTCTTCCATTCCAGTAAGATGGTATGTCCCACATCTTACCCTCTATGCTGAACCTCCAGATTTCATTCCCTTCCAAATCCATACAACGAAAATAACCATCCTCAGAGCCAAAGTAAAGCCTGTCATTGAAAGCCATTGGTTTTGTTATAAGGTCACCGGTTTTATACCTCCAGAGTTCCCTGCCTTCAAGTGAAATTGCGAAAAGTATACCATCTCTCGTTCCCTGATATAAAACGTTCTTGTAAAGAAGAGGTGGTTCTGAAATACCATATTTTCCTGTCTTGAACCTCCATACCTCTTTCCCTGTCCTGTAATCAAGACAGTAGAGGTTGCAGTCAAATGAGCCTATGAAAATCATATTGCCTGAAATAGGGGATGGCATGTCACTGTGAATAAGGTCGCTTGTCTGGAACCTCCACAACTCTTTTCCTGTATGGAAATCTATACAGTAGAAGTTGTTATCGCACGACCCTATGAACACCATTCCATCGTGAATAGTCGCTCCTGCCAGAATGTCGTCACCTGTCTTGAAATTCCATTTTTCCTTTCCCGTGTTAGCATCTAATGCATGGACGTGGCCTCCTTTTGTACCGAAAACCAAAAGCCCGTCGCCATGGACTGGTCCTTCGAACATCTCGTTGTTTGCCCTGAACCTCCAGATTTCTTTTCCTGTCTTTCTGTTAAGGGCGTAGCAGTTCTGGTCAAAGGAAGTGAAAAAAACCATATCATCAACTATTTCCGCTCTTCCTGTTATAATCCCTCCTGCTCTGAACCTCCAAAGCTCTTTCCCTGTTTCGATATCCACAGCGTAAAAATAATTATCGGCGGCACCGAAGTAAGCGATACCTTCATGTATTCTTGTATAGCTTATGCTTCCGCCTTCACCTATCCTCCACAGTCTCTCGAATCTCTTTGTTCTCTTAACTACAACGTCTTCAACGTCTACATCAAACTCTGAGGACTCAAGGCTTTCAAATCCGATGTCCATAATTCTTCACACTCCATTACTCCTTCGAACATGACGAAGGATGTATCATAATCACTCTTCTGCTTGTACTCACTCCCGCTCGAGTATTCGCTGGTAATGTGGTAGTCGGAAAGAGAAACAGTCTCCTCTTCCTTCTTGGATTTGTATTTTTCCTCGGAAACAGCATCCTCTGTATGAGTTTCTTTTTTAACCTCCACCTCGAATGAGGCGTGCGCGTGGGGTATGTAGGATTCAACGAGAGTTGAGGTAGGGGTCCGCCAGAGCTCTTTTCTTCCTTCTATATCTATCGCATAAAAATAACAGTCCCATGAACCAATGTAGATTGCGCCTTCATGTAGAAGGAATTTGCCGTACGTTCTTCCGCCGGTCCTGAATCTCCATACCTCTTTTCCTTCGAGACTCAGGAAGTATATGTTTCCGTCCTCGCAGCCAAATATTATCATGTCTTTGTATACTCTTGGTTGCTGTGCAATTATTGGTTCGCCTGCGTGAAACCTCCATATCTCTTTCCCTTCTAATGTTAAGGCGAAAAATTCTCCGTCTCTTGAACCAAAATAAATTACGCCTTTATGTATTGCAGGTATACCTCCCCCTATTCCGTATTTACCTGCCTGGAACCTCCATATCTCCTTTCCAGTTTCTGCATTAACAGCATAAAGATTGCTATCAAGGCCACCAAAATATAAAACGCCTTTGTGTATAATGAAGGGCATGTTGTTTATCATCTCGTCTCCGGTTTTGAAACGCCAGATTTCTTTACCCGTTTCCGCGTCCAAGCAGTACATGTTGTGATCATATGAAGTGATGTAAACTTTATCATTCTCAACGAGCGGGGCGGATGCTATCTCCCCTCCGGTCTTGAACCTCCAGACCTCTTCGCCAGTTTCACAATCTATCGAGTAAACATTCTCATCCCTCGAACCAAAATAAACTCTGTCTCCATAGAGAAAGGGTGAACTGAATATCTCTCCGGATGTTTTGAAAATCCAAGAAGGGGTTCTTTTTTCCAAATCAATTCTGTACAGATTTTTGTCGCAAGATCCAATTATTATCGAATTTTTGAACAAAACAGGTGAAGAACCTATTATCCTATCATTGGTTTTAAAGGTCCATACAACTTTTCCTGTTTTTTCTTCAACACCATAAACATAACCATCCTGTGCCCCAAAGTATATGATTCCTTTGTGTATTATCGGGTTGTTGTCTATGCTTCCTCCTATGCTCGTCTTCCATACCCTATCATAACTCTTAGTCTTCTTCACAACGACGTCTTCAACGTCTACATCAAAATCCGTGAATCCGGACTCAGAACTTTCGAATCCGAAGTCCATAGATCCTCACCTTCCATTATTCCTTCAAAAATAACAAAGCTCGTATCGTAGTCGCTCTTCTGTTTGTACTCGGATTCACTTGAATATTCGCTCGTGACGTGATAGTCGGAAAGAGAAACACTTTCCTCTTCCTTTTTCTTTTTGTATTTGCCATCTTCAGCTGCTTCTTCAATTCCAGTATCCTTCTTTACCTCAAGCTCGAAACACTCGAAAGGTTCAGGTATGAACGATTGTTTGTTTGTTGATGTCTGGAATCTCCAGATCTCTTCTCCTGTTTCAGGATCAGCTAAATACAGGTGACAATCCCAAGAACCGAAACATAAAACTCCATCTATGAGAACCACTGAAGTGTAAACTCCACCGTCTGTCTTGAACCTCCAGAGTTCTCTCCCTTCGAGTGAAAGACAGTAAACGTTCCCGTCTCCGGCTCCGAAGTAGATCTTATCGTTGTATACCAGTGGGCCCTTGTCTATGATTTCCTTTCCGGTCTGGAACCTCCAGAGTTCCTTGCCGTCAAGTGTGAGTGCGTATAATATTCCGTCCCTGGAACCGTAATACAAGATGTTGTCGTGAAGTGTCGGAATACCGCAGTTTCCGTATTTACCTGTCTTGAACCTCCATACCTCTTTCCCGTTCTCTATGTTTATCGCGTAAAGATTGTTGTCGAAAGAACCAAAATACATAATACCGTTGTGAACCAGGAATGGGTAATCGTTCTCGATTTCCGCTCCAGTCTTGTATCTCCATATCTCCTCTCCGTTCTCTGGGTTCAAACAATAGATATAGCCACTGAACGAACCTATTATCATTTTTTCTCCTACAACAACAGGTGAAGAAGTGACGGAATCCCCTGTGTTGTACCTCCATACGAGTTCTCCTGTTTTCACGTCAACAGCGTACGCATATCCGTCCTTGCTTCCAAAATAAGCTTTTCCATTGCTGATGAAAGCGGTCGTGTTTATCTCGCCTCCGGTCTTGTAGTGCCAGACCTCTTTCCCTGTGTCAACATCGATACAGTACATGTTCCCATCGAATGAACCTACCAAAACCGTGTTTTCATGAATCTTTGGGGAAGAATCCAAAAACACTCCGTTTCCCCTGAACCTCCATATTTCCTTTCGTGTCGCGAAATCCAGAGCGTAAACGTGATTGTCTAAAGAGGAAAAAATAATCATACCTTTATGTAAAACCGGACGTCCACATACGCTGCCTCCGAACGTTACCTTCCAAATTCGATCGTACTTCCTCTTTTTCTTTACCTGGACGTCTTCTACATCTACGTCAAAATCTCCAAATTCCGCTGTCCCGAATCCTTCGAAATCGAGATCCATCCAAGACCACCTATTTCGTTGATAAATACTTGATTTTTGGGTTTATAAAGATTTTGTTACTGAAAAGTCATTAATATTTATGTATTTATAATGGATTTCCATTAATTCAAATTTAAAAGCAAAGTTTAATAAAGATACATAACAGACTGAAGCGCACATTAGTGTGCTTCTTTCGTTAGGAGCGAAGCGACAGCCCGGTGGTGTAGTGGCCAAGCATATGAGGCTCTGGACCTCATGACCAAGGTTCGAATCCTTGCCGGGCTATTTTATGAAGAATAAAATACATAAGATCGGGGCAGCCATCATTAAAAACAATAAAATTTTGGTAGTTAGAGAAGCGGGTTGGGAAAAATATGGCCTCCCAGGCGGGACCATAAAGGAGAATGAGGAGGTTTTTGATTGTCTGGAAAGGGAAATTAAAGAGGAACTGAATGTTGATGTGAAAAAGGATTCTCTGGAATACCTGGGTATTTTTGAAGATGTGGCCATGAATGAAGCAAATACAATAATACAAATAAAGCTCTACAAGGCCGAGCTTGAGAGCGAACCTTCCAAAACTTCTGAAGTAGAAGATATGTTCTGGTTTGGTAAGGACGATGATTTTGAAAAACTTGGACCAATAGATAAGAACAAAATAATCCCTGCCCTCATAAACAAAGGCTTGATTAAATAATCCTACATGCTATTTGTTTTTTTATTTGTTTCAACACAATATTGAATATGGTTGAAATTAATTCTGTCAAGTTCGGGGAGATCACCATAGACAAGAAGGTTTACTATTCTGACATGATCGTTTGGTGGGATGGAAAGATCGAGTATCGGGAAAAATCTCACGAGTTCAAGATGGGTGAGTTTCTACGGCTTCTTGAAAAGAAACCTGAGATCATCGTGGTGGGAACAGGGATGAGCGGGGTTTGTAAGGTTCTGGAAGAGGTAGAGCAGACCGCAAAGGACAAAGGGGTTGAGATATTCAAGGATCTCTCGCCAAAGGCAGCTCAAATGTTCAACGGTTTTGTGGCGGATGAGAGGCGCGTGGTCGCTGTTTTGCATTCAACTTGCTAGTGTGTTCATATGGACAAAGTCGACATAATAGTGGGAATTCCGACCTATAATGAGGCGGACAACGTATCTTTCGTTGTTAAACAGGTTGACAGGGGATTAAAAAAATACTATCCAGGTAAAAAAGCGCTGATAGTTGATTGTGATGGAAAATCCAGGGACCGGACAAAGCCCGTCTTTCTGAATACAAAAACAACCGCTGAGAAAAAATTCATAGAGACGACATCCGAAAGGTCTGGGAAGGGAAACGTCTTCAGGATGCTTTTCAAACTGGTCAGAAGTCTCAGGCCGGAAGCCACAATGGTCGTTGATGCCGATCTGAAGAGCATAAAACCGGAATGGTTAAGGCTTCTTGTAGGACCCGTTCTCAAGGGTTACGATTACGTAACGCCCATCTATGTGAGGGAAAGATATGACGGGACTATCACTAATCACATAACCTATCCCGTTGTCTACGGATTACTAGGAAGGAACATACGCCAGCCGATAGCGGGTGACTTCGCATTCTCGACAAGACTCGCTAATTATTGGTTAAAACATAGATGGACAGAGGAGATAGGTAAGTATGGGATAGATATTTTTATGACGACCCATGCGATACTCGGCAAGTTCAAGATATGCCAGGCCTCCCTTGGTCATAAGGTGCATAAAAGCAGTGAGCCCAAGCTGAGCGAGATGTTCCTTCAGGTGGTAACCTCTCTTTTTGACAACGTTCTGAAAAATAAGGATAAATGGCCAAAGAATTCCAGGGTGAGGGAGGAGAAGATATTCGGGATAAAAACACTTCCAGAACCGAGAAAACTAAAGCCAGATCCCGAGAATATCCTTCAAACCACTGTAACGGAATACAAAAAGGAAAAACTGAAGAGCTACCTGAGCAAGGAGGTCTTTGAAAAGGTAAACTCCATGTTTTTCGAGAGGGAGGTGGACATAGACAAGGAATTGTGGGCAAGCATAATCTACGATCTTATGTACGCCTACCACAAGGGAAGGAGGAAGAGAGACATTGTTATGAGTATGCGTTCCCTGTATTTCGGGAGGATATACACATTTTTCAAGAAAATCCCGGAATACACAACAGAAGAGGTAGAGGCTGAGATAAGGGCGCAGGCGGAATGTTTCAGAAAAAAGAGGAAATCCTTTTTTAAGAGGATTAATTAATAAAAAATGTAATTTTTATTATGGGTGTCAACTTATCAGAGATCATTCCTGGCAGAAAGATAGAGATTCAAGACCTGAAAGGAAGGACCATAGCTGTCGACGCGTACAACACCCTTTACCAGTTCCTTTCCATAATACGCGACAGATTTACAGGAGAACCCCTGAAAGACTCGAAGGGTCGCGTGACGTCACACCTTTCCGGTTTATTCTACAGGACAACCAAGCTTCTGGAGAATGGGATAGACCCTGTCTTTGTTTTCGACGGAGAACCTCCGGAGTTCAAGAGAGAGACCTCTGCAAAGAGGGAGGATGTAAAGAAAGAGGCAGAGGAGAAGCTGGAAGAGGCGAGGAAGGTGGGGGATATAGAGGGGATAAGGAGATACGCACAGGCAACATCGAGACTGACCGGTGAGATGATAGAGCAGTCGAAACGTTTGCTTGAGTTCATGGGTATTCCCATAGTTCAGGCTCCCAGTGAAGGAGAGGCTGAGGCAGCCCATATGGTCAACTCCGGAAAGGCCTGGGCTAGTGGATCGCAGGACTGGGATTCGCTTCTCTTCGGGGCATCAAGGATGGTGAAGAACCTGACAATAACAGGGAGGAGGAAAATCCCGAGAAAGCAGGACTATATAGAGATAAAGCCCGAGGTTATAGAACTCGATAACGTTCTCTCGCGGCTGGGTGTTAAGAGGGAACAACTCATAATGATAGGAATTCTGATAGGGACGGATTACAATCCAGGCGGGGTGAAAGGGGTGGGTCCTAAAAACGCGCTGAAACTGGTCAAAGAAAAACAAACGATAGAGAATGTTTTCAAGAACGTTGAATGGAACTTCGAAAACCCTCCAGAGGAGATATTCGAGTTCTTTAAAAACCCTCCCAGGGGAGAAGGAGAAATAAAAAGAGAGGGCAGGGACTTCGGAAGGCTCAAGGAATTCATGCTGGATCATGATTTTTCAGAGGAGAGGATTGAGAAAACGATAGAGAGGTTGGAAAAAACCGGGAAAGGCGAAAGAAGTCTCCAAGCCTGGTTTAAGTAGAGGTGTATGTATGGAGAGTCCGATCGGTATAATAGTAAACATGATCGTAACCATCATAACGAACGGGATAAACACGCTTGCAGAAGTTTTTGGTCTATTTTTGAATCTGCTGGAGTCGCTCGGCTTTGTTACTAAGATAGGCGGATTCCCTCTTTTCATAGCCTCTGTTGTTATAATATGCCTGGTGATCTACTTTCTCGGCAAATTCTTTTTCAACGTTGGTAAACAGATAATCCTGCTGTTCGTGATTGGTGTGATACTGGTCTGGATAATAATTTTAAGTGTGGTGTAATTTGATATTGATTTTAATATCAGAATTGTCAATAATTATTATGTGATCTCATGGAGAGGGTAAAAACTGGCATACCCGGACTTGATGAAATAATGAATGGTGGTGTCCCCAAGGGACAGCTGGTTCTGTTGTCCGGAACCTGCGGAACTGGAAAAACTACCATGTGCGGTCAGTATGTCTATCAGGGTTTAACCAAGTTCAATGAAAACGGGATATTTCTTTCATTCGAGGATATGCCAAAAAACGTAAAAAACAATCTCAAACAGTTCGGGTGGGACTTTGAACCTTTCGAGAAACAGAATAAGTTCGATTTCATAAGATACGATCCTTACCATATTGAAGATGTGTTTGATCTACTTGAGTCCAATGTCAGGGAGATAGACGCCAAGAGGATTGTTATAGATTCTGTTTCAGCCCTTGGTCTGCACGTAAGGGATAAGGCTGAACTGAGGAGAATGATATTCAATCTGTCAGCCGTTCTCAGGAAACTCGGTTGTACCGTGATAATGGTATCGGAAATAGTTCCAGGGACGACAGGAATCTCAAGATACGGTGTGGAGGAGTTCGTCACTGATAGCGTTGTCGTCCTTTACTATGAAAGGAACGAGTTCGCGTTCACCCGTGCGCTACAGGTGTGGAAAATGAGCGGTTCTGATCATTCCAAAAAACTTCATCCATACAAGATAACCAAGAATGGGATAGTTATTCAGCCGGGTGAAGAAGCCTTCATGAGAAAGAGGTGATATTTTCCAATATCTTTCTGAAATCGGCAAGACCCATTTCCTTGACCTTCTTCTCAAGAATCTCCTCCTTTATATCCATCTTACCTATCTTTTTCCTTGCCATGTTTTTTGTGAAATCCTTGCCCAAAATATTCCTGTTAAAATTTATCAATCCTTCCATGAGAGCATTTTTAAGTTTCTTTGTCGGCTGGAGGAATATCTCTTTCAAGACGTATTTCTCAGGATGATTTTCGTATTCCCTTTCTGACAACTTTCTTATGACCACAACCACTGATTCTGTCCTGGGTTCGGGCCTGAAAGCGCTCCTGGGAATCTCAAACTTGATTTTTACATCAAAAAAACTCTGAGCCCTAAGCGAGAGCTTTGAATAATTTCCTTCGCTAGGTTTTGCGAGGAGTATCCGAGCGAAGCCTTCGGGTACGCTCAAGACAGTTAGATCAAAATCAATCTTTGTCAGTTTGTTTACCAGGGGTTCGCATATGGAATAGGGAAGGTTAGAGATTATCTTGTTGAACGTTATCCTTTCCATTACGGACAATGCGTTATCAAAAATTAACTTCAGTTTCCTTTCCCTCCCCAGTTCTTTTTTTAGGATACCTCTGAACTTTCTGTCCTTCTCCACCGCCGTTACCTTCACTCCTTTCCTCAAAATATGTTTTGTAAGGTTTCCGTGGCCAGGTCCTATTTCCAATACGTGATCCCTTGGTTTCAAAAGACCAAGTGAGACCATCCTATTGATTATCTGAATGTTTTCCATGAAATGCTTGTCTCCGGAAACACCTGTTTTTTTAGGATTCATGCCTCTTTCCATGTAAGAAGTGTTCAACCTTCTTTATAATCTTCTCAGCAGAAACAAATTCCGGGACGATCACGACGTCCGCTCCTGCCATGTACAGTCTCTCGGCATCCATCTCCGAATGCGCGCGGGCGAAGATCTTCACGTCCTTGTTGAATCTTTTCGCCTTTCTTATGACAAAGGAAGAGATGTCAGCAAATGGTATGGTCAGTATAATCAGCCTTGCCCTGTACAGGTTTATCTTCTTCAGTATCTCATCGTTGTCCGCATCTCCATAGACACAGTAAATGCCCGTGCTGCTCAGATTCTTGACTATCTCCGGGTTTCTTTCGGCAACAAGGAAGTTCTCTCCCTTGTTTTTAAGGTATTTTACGATCCTGCTTCCCATCCTGTCCGCTCCGAAAACTATCACGTGGTTATTCAGTTCCTTCTGAGGGAAGTATTCGATTTCGTGAATATTCTTCGGATGTATCAAATGGCTTATCCTCTGTATTCTCATTCCTGAAAAGATTCTGTAGATGAAATTTCTTCCCCTCATGAAGTAAGGAGTTGCTATAATGGAGATAACAACCAAACTCAAAAGCAATGAATAGAATTCATGCGTTATCTGGCCAATAATGAACATCTCAGCAGCTATTATGAACATGAATTCGCTTCCCTGACCAAGACCTATACCTACCGAGTTTGAGGTTCTCCCTCCGTAACCCATGAACAGGTAGATTAAAGACAGTAACAGGGGCTTTATTATCAATATGAAAAGTAAGAGTGCGATAAATAAGGGGAACATGGTCTGTATGACCCAGAAGTTCAGCTGCATGCCCAGCGTGGAAAAGAATATGATAGCGAAGAAATCCCTGAGTGCATGGGTTTCCCCGGCTATCTCAATGTTGTAAGGGAAATTCGCCATGGAAAGGCCTGCTATGAACCCGCCGATGGCTATGGAAAATCCAAGAGTATAGGAGGCTCCTATGAAGAAGAAACAGTTACCTATTGCCGTTATGAATAGTATTTCGTGGCGTTCTGCCGCATAATCCAGTATCCTTGGGAAGAAAAATTTGTTCATGAGGATCGCTATAGCGAATAGTCCCAGACCTCTAAAAATAATGGAGGCCACAAATTCAAACGTTACTAACATGCCGATATTGCCGAGCAGAGGCAGGGCAACCACTGCCAGTATATCCTGGAGTAGAAGGATACCCAGCATGATCCTCCCGTGTAACGTGTTCAGTTCGTCTCTATCCACCAGTATCTTTGTTACTATCATTGTGCTGCTCAGAGCGAGTAGAAGCCCGATGTAAATACCAAGAATATTGCTGAGACCAAAAGTGAATGCTATTGCAAAACCCATCAAAAAGGTAACTATTATCTGCAAGGCTCCGCCGCCCAGGGCAGCCAGACCAACGTTCTTGAATTTCCTGAAATCTATCTCCAGACCAACAGAGAATAGAAGGAATACGATCCCCAGCTCTGCCAAGAGGTTTATCTCCTCGAAATTCGTTATCAACCCCAAGCCAACAGGTCCTATAAGAATCCCTGCAACCACGTACGCGACTATTGCAGGCTGTCTCAGAAACCTCGCCAGATACGCCAGAACTGCTGAGAAAATTATTATGAAACCGATGTCGAAAAGGATGGGAAATGCCATATTATATTTTTATTTGTCCCTAAATAAAAAGGGGATATGGAAAACGAAAAGGAGATAGAGAGGATAGAAGAAGAGATTCGCAAAACGAAATACAACAAACATACTCAGTACCACATAGGTCAACTGAAAGCGAAGTTGGCGAGACTAAAAGAAGAGACTGATAAGAAAAAAACGGTAAAGGGAAAGGCTCTTTCTTTGCGAAAGTCAGGAGACGCCACAGTCCTTCTTGTGGGATTCCCTTCTGTGGGTAAATCCACACTGCTGAATAAAATAACCTCTGCGGATTCGAAAACAGGTGATTACGACTTTACGACCCTCGATGTCATACCGGGAATGATGGAATACAATTCTTCCCGCATTCAGATACTTGACATTCCAGGGGTAATTTCAGGCGCTTCAAGCGGAAAGGGGAGGGGGAAGGAGATATTGTCTTTCGTAAGAAACGCCGACCTGATTCTGATCATGATAGACGGTCTTGAGCAATTGGGAGTTATCGAGAAGGAACTGTATGATTCGGGTTTCAGGCTCAGCCAGATGAAGCCGGATGTGATCATAAAGAAGATGGACAAGGGTGGTATTAAGGTTAGCACATCTGTCAAGCTGACCCATCTGGATGAGAAGATGGTTAAAATTGTTCTCAAGGAGAGGGGCTATCACAACGCAGAAGTCCTCATCCGCGAGGACCTAATACTGGACAGACTGATAGATTCCACATCCAAGAACAGGTTGTATGTGAAGCATCTTGTGGTTTACAACAAGGTTGATCTGCTGATGGATGTGCAGAGGGAACTGATTCCGGAAGATTTCATACAGATATCATCCCTGAAGGGGGGTGGAATTGAGGATCTCAAAAAAGCAATATGGGATAATCTCGGGCTCATGAGAATTTACATGAAGAAGATAGGTAAACTTCCTGATATGAAAGAGCCACTAATAATAGGGGAAGGTCGCAGGGTGATTGATGTGGCCAAGAGAATACACAAAGAATTCGCATATAAAATCGAGTACGCCAGGATATGGGGGCCTTCTGCGAAGTTCCCTGATCAGAAAGTGGGTGTGGAGAGGGTTCTTCGGGATGGAGACATCGTTGAACTCCATATGAAATAAATTTAAACTAACGATAGGAATAACAATTATGGCCAAATTTCGTTGTGTTCAGTGCGGTTGGGAAGGGAAGCCCATCATAATGGAGCCCGCAACAAAGGTCTGCCCCAAATGTGGTTCTGTGAGGCTTGAGAAGATCAAAAGGGAATAGTCTTCTAAAAAGATTTTTTTAGGTTAACTATTTATTCAGGTTCTGACAATTAAGACTAATAAACCCAGTGATTTGAGTGGGAAAAGAGCCTTGTCATGAATGTGAGAGAAGTAAGGTAAAAATTGCTTTTTGTGTTAAATCGCAGAAACACGTATGCAGGGATTGCTGTGTCAAGGGCATCAAGATGATCGGGAAGTGTACATACTGGTCCATATGCTGGTAACTATTTAGAAGGGGAATGACATATAATAAATATGAAGTACAAACGAAATGCTTCTTTATTAATTCCCATAATAATTATATTGATTTTTTATGCTGCTGTCCTGTCTTTCAATCTTTTACCAAGCGCTTTGACACATCAGGCCTTCACCGCGATCGTGATTTTTCTCATAACGATTTATCTTTGGGCCACTGAGATCATCCCTCTCCCGGTTACCGCGTTCTTCGCGATGTTTCTTCTGGCATTATCCGGATCTGTTTCTCTCCCTGATTCTATTTATGGTCTTGGGTCGACTGTCGTTTTTCTGATAATAATCGGTTTCTTCCTTGCAGCAGGACTCACGAAGTCCGGTCTGGACAAGAGGATCGCCTACAAGATCCTTAGAAACGCCCACTCAGAGAACACGGTCCTGATCGGTATGATACTGATAACAGCGTTTCTTTCCATGATAATATCCAACACAACCACCACGCTGTTAATGATTCCCATAGCCTTGCATATAATGCATAAGGTTCGTATGAACAACAAAGCCCTTCTTCTGGGAATAGCATTCGCTGCCAACATTGGCGGCGCCGGTCTTCTTATAGGGACGCCTCCCAACATAATAGGATCAGAGTCCTTGGGTTGGGGATTCTATGAATGGATGATTCACGCCCTTCCCTACACCCTGGTCATGATATTCTTGTTATACGTCTCCTTCATTCTTTATTTCAAACCAAAACATGAGAAGATAAAGAAACATCTTGTGAAGGATCTGGGACCGATGAAGAAGGAGGAGAAGAGGGCGGCCTTTGTTATCATCTTCACCCTTTTGCTGTGGATTCTCTCACCTGTTCACAACCTGCCGGCAATCGTGGTTGGGCTGATAGGTGGAATGCTGATGTTCATCCTTGTTTACGACTGGAAGTATTTCGAACGCGTAACGCATTGGGGAACCATAATCCTGATAGCAGGAGCGGTCTCACTGGGACGGGCGCTCGAGGTGACGGGAGCGGCCAAATGGATAGCCATGAACTTCCTTGGTCTGACTGGATTGACCTCCCCTGTCTTCATCGCCTTCTCTTTTGTTATTCTAGCTATGTGCATAACCCAGTTCATACAGAATACAGCTACAGCCGCAATGTTCACGCCTGTTCTGGTCGGCCTATCCTCTGGTTTGGGAATCCTGCCGCAGGCATTGGTAGTTCCTGTCATCCTTGCGGTGAGCATGACCTTCTTGATGCCACCTGGAACCGCCCCCAATGCGATCGTCCATGGGGTTGGGAAGATCAAAACAAAAGAGATGTTCAGAGCTGGTCTGCTACCAACAATATTTGCCCTGATTTTATTGTTTATTTATTGCTGGTTTTTTGTAGGGTTTTAAATTAGAGTTCAAAAAATGGATCTGTGTCTTCTACAATTCTTCTTAACGTTCCGGCTCCTGTCTGGTAGTAAACCACTTCATCACTTGGAACAGGTTCTGGAACGAGCGCCAAGATGAAATTTCTTCCAAAGTCCAATCTACTGTGCCTCATGGCAATTACGCTGTTTCCATTCTCATCGGTGAGTACTTGTTCCCTTTTGAAATGACCCAATTTTGGAATTTTAATGCCGCCATCCTCTTGAGGGGAGATGTAAACATCTTCCATTCTCCTAACCAATCTTTGTCTTTCGAGTTCCTGAAAATATTCGGAGTTAAGAGATCTTATTTTTTCACTCTCTTGTTTGAGACGTACGCTATTCCCTTTTAGCAATTCACCTAGAAGGTCGCTAGATACTTTATACAAGGTTCTGTGACCCTCTTCATCTAGAAAACCCATATCCAGATAAATTTCATCAGGTGCTTTTATGTTTTTATATTTTCTCCCTTTGGTAACTTCAAAACCATTATTCTTGGAAACAAAAATTTTGTATTTTTTACCTTGACCGCTAATTAAAACAAAGTCTGTTGCTTCCAATATCTCATCATTATAGGTGGTGAAAAAACCGTTGTACTGATCAAATGAAACCTCTGTAGGTTTAAATTCAAGCGGGTTACTGTAAATCAGGGCTTCAAATTTGTTTGGGTTTTCTTTTTCTTCGAACATAATATCATTAACTACTATTTGGTAATACTTATATTTAAAGCTTTCGCTTTTTCGGTTCAGAAGTAATATATTATTTGGTTAAACCCGTATTTATAGCGCTCCTAAAAATTTATTTTTTCAAAAATTATTTTTTATAACCCTTCCTTTTCTTGATCGTTCTCACTGCGTAGTTTACGGGATTCTTCACTGTTTTTTCCTTCCCACCGCAGATCGTATCGGGTTTACAGACCCCGAAATCCTCGTACCATCCGGGATGTAAACAGTTGGGAGGAAGGATCTGCTTTCCTCTTGCCCTGTGCCATCTCAGCTGGGAACGGATGTAATTCTCGCGTAAGGGTGGGTTATTCTTCTTGTTCCATTCGTTAACGAATTTCTCTATATCTTCCCAGTTCCAGTTGGATGAACGGAGGAAGTTGAGGATTGTAAAGAGCGACCGCTTCTTTCCATCAGTTAAGCCTTTCGAGATGTTCTTTATGCATGGCGGGAAGAGCTTCTCGGGGATGAAAATTTTTCTCCTACCTTCCGGTCCCATTACCTTGAATTTTTTAAGATCCTCCTGATCTATCCATCTGTAACCTATCCTTCGTAACTTCTCGAGCTGTTCATTTATTATCTCATGTTTCTCATCCGCGCTCTTCATTGCCCACCAGTCTGAGGACTCTAAAACAAGGGTATCTGCTTCTTCCTTTTTATGCCTGTTAAGGAAGCCTTCCTTGAACTTCACTTTTTCAGGTTTCGCGTCCATCTTTTTGAAATCCTCGAGTTCATCTGATTTTATGGGAAGGGAAACGAGAAACGTCTTCCGGTTTATCGAATAGGGCAAACGGAAGAAGTGTCTTGGAGATATAAGGATTGGATCAACGTCAACAACTTCGTATGGTTCAATACCCTCATCCGTGAGTATCTTCCCCAATGGTTTGTTGACCTGTTTGGAGAGATCCTCTGCAGAGAATTTCTTTAGGACTTTGCTTTCGAACCTTTCCTTCACGAATTCCTTAAGGTAGAAAACCATTTTTCTTGCCAGCTCCGGATATTGTTTTTCCGTTGGCTTATAATCCACCTTTTCGGGGAAGGACTCCCAAGGGATTCCTATGTGAAAACCCGTCCCGCCTGTAAACTTAAGAAACACGTTCGAGATCCCGTGCTTTTTCAGGCCCCAGATAAAGGCCTCGCTCGCTATCTTGCCGTGCTCGAAAAGCTTGCAGTCTACATCCAAGATCAAATCCCAGCCTATTCTGAGCTTGTCGTAGTTTTCAGAGACCAGGCTCATGGGCTGGCTCCAGCGTTCGAGCGAGCAGTGAAATTCAACCACGCCCGTTTTTACCATTGCCAGAATGTCATTCGGGTAAAGAATAACGTTGGGCCTCTGGGAAAAATTCCCGTTCCTGAATACGCCTGTTACCTCCCTGTCCTTGCTGAAAGATACAATAAAATCTCGCAGTTTCTCATTCGAGTAGTAACCGTAAACATCTTTCAAATTCATAGTATAGTTTTGAGATTAAGGAATAAAAAGTAGACTTATGCTTATGTAAAACAAAGATTCACCGTGTGCCTTAGGTTATTTATCGTCTTCTCTTAGCCTTTGCCTTTCTTTTTGCCTTTCTTTTTGCGGCCATTAATACACCCCAAATCTTTAATGTTATTTTATTCGTTTTGTTCCATAAAAAGTTTGTGTTTTTTTAATCGTGAATACGTAAATTTATCATGAAAATAATTTTCTCCAAGGAGTGTTTGGAATACGATTCACCGGGACACCCGGAGGCGAGTGAAAGAGTTCGGGGGACTTACGAATTCTTGAGGGAATACAAAAGATTTGAATTCGTAAAGCCAGAGGATTGTTCACGAAAGGAATTGCTTCTTGCCCATTCCAATGGGATGATCGATACAATTAAACATGGAAAATTCGTTAACTTCGAGACGCCTCCCCTCCCAAACATCTACCACTACGCGAAGCTTGCTGCTGGCGGAGCGATTCTGGCGATGGATATCTCTATTAAAGAGAGAAGTTCGTTCTCTTTGTTGCGCCCTCCCGGGCACCACGCCTCGCAAAAAAAATTCGAGGGCTTCTGCTACTTCAACAACATCGCGATCGCGGTTATGGGGGCACTGAAAAGGGTTAAGAAGGTGGCTATCCTTGATATAGATGTTCACCACGGAAACGGGACGCAGGACATATTCCTGGGGAATCCTAACGTTGTATACGTTTCCCTTCATCAATACGGATTTTTCTATCCAGGAACAGGGAAACATTCGGAAGCGAACTGTCACAACTATCCGCTGGCGAGCGGGACAGAGGAAGGGGAATACCTGGACAAGCTTGAAGTGGGTCTGGATAATATCAGGAAATTCAAGCCGGATTTGATCGCGGTCTCAGCCGGGTTCGATACGTACGAAGAGGATTCGCTAGCGAATTTGAAACTTAAGATAGGGACGTACGCGAAAATCTCGAAGCTCATTTCTGAATTGGGAAAACCGAAATTCGCTGTTCTTGAGGGAGGATATTCGGAAGCTTTGCCTGAATGTGTTTATTCATTTCTGAAAAATTTTTAAGGTTTCAAACCCAACCAGCCGTGAGTTTAATTAATAACAGAGACATAAAATAAAGATAAGGGGATAAAATGAAAATCCTGCTGCTTCATTCAGACTTCATGGAATGGGAGCCAAAGAAGAAGGCAATCAAACAGGCGGAGGAAGTTGAAAAAAGGGTTAGCAATGTTAAGGACGTTCTGGTCGTTTTCTCCGCTGTTGAAAAGACGGACGAAGGGAAAGAGAAGATAATAATAGAGAAGACCTCGAGGGAGATCGCTAGCGTGATGAGGGAGGTGAGAGCGAAGAATGTCGTTGTCTACCCTTATGTCCATCTATCTACAAATCCCTCTTCTCCCTCCACCGCTCTCCAGGTTCTGAAGGGGATCGAAAATTCCCTGAAGGCAAAGAAAGTCAAGGTTTATCGTGCCCCTTTCGGTTACTACAAGCGTTTCCAGATATCCGTTAAGGGTCATCCCTTATCAGAGCTCTCAAGGGAGATCACCCCTGAAAAGGAAGAGGTCTCTAAGGCTGTGGAAAAAGAAAAGGAACTTCGCTCGGATTGGTATGTAATGGATACCAAAGGGAAAATGCATAAACTTAGAATGGAGAAAGGAAAGGTGAAGGGGTTCGATTTCTCCAGATACGAGAACCTCGAGAAATTCGCTTTATACGAGATGGCGAAGTCAAGGAAGGTTGAGCAAGAACCTCCGCACATATCGATCATGAAAAAGCTCGAACTGGTTGATTACGAGGGAGGGAGTGATCCAGGGAACTTCAGGTTCCTCCCAAAGGGAAGGCTTGTGAAATCCCTCCTCGAGGATTTGGTCACGAAGAAGACTGTAGATTACGGGGCGATGGAAGTCGAAACCCCAATAATGTATGATAGTGAGCACCCAGCTCTTAAGGACTATCTGAACCGCTTCCCAGCCAGGCAATACACGATCGAGACCCCGAATAAAAGGGTGTTCCTTCGATTTTCCGCCTGTTTTGGTCAGTTCCTTGCTCTACATGAAGCTAACATTTCGTACAGAAACCTTCCGTTAAGGATATACGAGCTGACGAGATATTCGTTCAGGGTGGAGCAGAGGGGGGAACTGGCAGGATTGAGAAGACTGAGATCATTCACCATGCCTGATTGCCATGCCTTCTGCAGGGATGTCGAGGAGGCGAAGAAGGAAATGCTCATAAGGCTTGATCTCGCAAAGGATTTATTAAAGGGCTCGGGGATCCCCGTCAAAACGGACCTTGAATGTGCGCTCAGGATGGTCAGGAGTTTCCATGACAAGAACAAGGGTTTCCTGAAATCTATGGTCAAGAAAATCGGAAAGCCGGTTTTGATCGAGATGTGGGATAAACAGTTCTTTTATTTCATTTTCAAGTACGATCTGAACTTTGTTGATTGTTTAGGGAAAGCAGCGGCATTAACAACGGATCAGATAGATGTGGAAAACGCGAAACGATATGGTATAACGTACATGGACAAGGACAACAAACACAAGTATCCCATTATACTTCATCTCTCACCTTCCGGAGCGATAGAGAGGGTGATTTACGCTCTTCTAGAAAAGGCCCACATGGCCTCGGAGAAGAAAAAGCATCCTGTCCTCCCTCTCTGGCTTTCCCCTGTCCAGTTAAGATTCATCCCTGTTTCTGAGAAGTTCTTGAAAGCGACAGAAAAGATAGCGAATGAAATTTCGAAGGAAAACATACGCGTGGACGTTGATGACAGGAATGAAAGCGTGCAGAAAAAGATAAGGGACTCTGAGCTGGATTGGATCCCCTTCGCAGTGGTTGTTGGTGAGAGGGAATTGAAGGATAAGAAGCTGGCAACACGCTTCAGGGAGACAGGGAAGGTCCGGAGGCTGGCGAAACTCTCGTTAGTCAAAATGATCAAAAAAGAAACCGAAGGCAAACCCTTCAAAAGTCTTCCCCTGCCCAAATTAGTTTCAAAGAGGCCTGTATTTATTGGTTGATAACATGAACGTCATTTTTCTTGGTCCGCCTGGCATAGGTAAGGGAACACATGCAGAGATCGTGGCAAAAACTTACGGTATCCCGAGAATTTCGACAGGGGAAATAATGAGGGAGGAGATCAAGAATGGGACGGATCTTGGAAACGAGGCCAAGACCTACATGGATGTAGGAGAACTTGTTCCTGATGAACTGGTCATAGATATTTTCAAGAAGAGGATAGGTCAGGATGACTGTAAGAAGGGGTTCATACTTGACGGCTTCCCACGAACCGTAACGCAGGCGGAGGAGCTCGAAAGCGTTACGAATATAGACCTCGTTGTGAACATGGTTGCTCCAAATGAGGTAATAATGGAAAGGATAACAGGGAGGCTGACCTGCAGGAAGTGCGGGGCGATATACCATATCAAGAACATCCCTCCCAGGAAGGAAGGGGTGTGCGATCTGTGTGGGGGTGAGCTCTACCAGAGAAAAGACCAGACCAAGGAAGCGGTTGAAAAGAGGCTGGAGTTGTACGAAAAGAGGACGAAACCTCTGATCGAATACTATGAAAACAAAGAGATACTCGTAAACGTGGACGTGGAGGGAGAAAAGAAGGACGTTGCGAAGAGGATAGACAAGGTCATGAAGGATTTCGTAGAGAAAAAGGGGGTATGAGATGGAGAGGACGTGCATAATAATAAAGCCTGATGGTGTGAAACGGAATCTGATAGGAGAGATCATAAACCGTCTGGAAAGGGAAGGTTTAAACATTCGAGCAATGAAAATGATAAATGCGGAGGTTGAACCCCTTCGCAAGCATTACGAAGCTCACATTGATAAGCATTTTTACAAGGGCCTGGAAGCATATCTTATGGAAGGTCCGATAGTGGCGATGGTTTTCGAGGGTTTTGATGCGGTCCAGAAGTCGAGGGATCTGACAGGTCACACCGACCCCAGCCAGGCAAGGAAGGGAACGATACGCGGGGATCTAGGAGAGGATTCGCTCGAAGTCGCGGAGAAGGAGAAGCGTTCTGTACGAAACCTCATCCATGCATCGGGAACCAAGGAAGAGGCAGAAACCGAGATAAATCTCTGGTTTGACAGGGAAGAGATACTGGAATGATCACTATTTCTTAATTTTATAACCTTGATTGACCAATTAATTAATGTAAATAAGGCAGAAGGGGATAGCTTTGGCTGAAGAGAAAAGTTACACTGATAGACTTAGAGAATTCCGCGAACTTGTCTGGGAAAAGATAAGTAACGCACTCCCTGATACAGCTGGAATGAGCAGAAAAGCAGATAGAAAGGAAGCCTTCGATTATCTTGTAGGTCTTTTGGAGAAAATAAAGAACTTAAGAAAATACGACTATGAAGAAGAGGTTATAAGGAATCAAATTTTTTATGATCTTAGCGAACATCCAACTGGTTTACCAGGCGATGATTTAAAAGAAATTGTAAATAAGGCACTGGAAATAACAAAAGGGATTAAAAAATTCAGAATAGTTGATGGGCCCAGAAGGACAACGGAAGCTTGTCCCCACTGTGGAAAGTCATTTCTTGAATATATAAAATGGGAAGACGGTTATGAGGTTTACTACTGCAGAAATCCGGAATGCGGACATGGTAAAAGAGGAATCGAGGCCGAAAAGCTAAAGGAAATAAAGGAAGTTGGTGTGGAGGAAGTCCCTCCATGGGCAAGGGAAGGTTTTGGTAAATTCCCCCCAATGGTTCGGGAAAGGCTGAAAAGAAACTGGTATAAATCCAAGAGAAAGAAGGCGAAAAAGGAAGGCAGATATAAGCCGGGAAAGATGTTTGCTACATACGTAAAAAGCCCTTGGAAATGGTTTAGGAAGAAGGGCCGTGAAGAAAAGAAGGAAGAAATTGAAGATATCAGAACAGAGATGGGATTGTATGGAGGAGAGGGAGAAATAAAAGAAGAAGATGAAAGGTATGAGGAAGCCAAGAAAAAGTTTGAGGCATGGGCTGAAGCAAGGGGTTTGGACAAGGACAGCGACGAATACAAAGAACGTCTCAAGAAGTTAGAAGATGGTTATAAAAAACGTCGAGAATTGGCAAAGAAAAGAATAAAAGAAAAGGGATACGAATTCCCCAGAGGCTGGCCTGGAGGGCCCTTTGCCAGAGGTCTCACTGCCATGGATGAATTTTTTGGTAAGCACAGCGAACACGTAAGCGGCGTGATGCCGTTCATCATTGTTCTGGGTCTGGGTGCGGTCGCATCCGTAATCCTTGGGTCGCTGATGTTCTTCTTTGCTTTCTTTTCACTGGCATTTTACTTCATATTCCCGCCCGCCAAAGAGAAGAAGGACAGGGAAGGCAGGGGGACGGGAGAATGGGAACATCTCGGGTCAGCATATATCAAATCTGTCCTGAAGTGCACGAGCATTGTTCTTTTTGCATGGGCCACGGGTGCGACCAACCTCCCATTCGCCAACATATTCCTGATGCTCATTGCCCTCGGCGGGTACGCGGCAATGAAGGTAACCTACCATGACAAAAGACCTGATGAGCTGGTCGAATCCTTCATAAGATTCGGGTTCCTCGGTGTTTTCGTAATACCATTTACCATATTTTCCCAGATCTTTGGGTCAATGACCCTGGGCCTGATGGCGCTGATGTTCTTCGCCGTGCCCCCCATAAAGGTGGGGAGCAAAACAGAGGAGATAGAGAGGACATTTGCCTATCAGATATGGAAACCCATATTCTTAATCGGTATGCTTATCGTTCTGGTATCAAGCGGGGCGTTGGGCTCGATCCTCCCAGGACTCTCCATCGGATGGGAACTGACAGGTTCATTGAGCTACATATTCATATACGTATGGTTCGTCTCTTTCATGGCGGGCATATTCACTTCGCCCGAGAGCCTGCCAAGCATAGGGATGATAGTTCTCATAGTAACAACCATTATCTTTGGGTTGGGTCCTGGATCGCAGAACATAGGCATCGCCCTGTTCGGACAGTGGTGGCCGACCATCCACAACACTGTCGGCGAGTTCACTAAACCGCTGGGAGATCTTTTCTACCAGCTCAGCCAGACCTTCGGGCAGACCCTGTTCATGTTAACAAACCCCATGGGATTCGCACAACAGATCACAGAAGGAACGTACGTTGAAAATCCGACAGGCCCAACAGGGGCATATGGTCTGGAAATCGATAATCTTCAGGTAGATAGCATATACGTGGGTGAACCTTTCTCCGTGAGATTCGAGCTTTCGAACAAGGGAAGTTTTGATGCAAAAAACGCTCACGTTGAGATATGGAGCAATGTTAATCAGTTCAATATAAGTGACCATACTGATAGCGGAAAGACACCGATAAAACTGAGGGTGAGTGAAAAATCAGAGAGAATTACAGGTTACATAGACTGGTTCAAATACAAATATCCACAATCCTATGAAATACCTCCCAAACCAACTTTTGCTGAACCTGTAATAAAGCAGGATATAAAGCCCTTGTTCTACCTGGGGAACATGACCTGTGAAGGTCAAACGTATGTCAAGAAAAAATGGGGCATAACAACCGCAGCAGGCGCCACGCTGAGGGAGAAGTACATCTCCTTCTTGGCAAGAATTAACTACACGTATGAGGTTTATTCAAATCTGCAGATAGAAATCATTTCAATGCAGGAGTGGGATTCCAGGGTGAGGAGTGGCCTGCTCTTGAGGGGTCAAAAACTGTCAAGGATATCAACCGCTCCTGCCAAGCTTTCGTTAGGAGCAATGGATCAACCAATAAGGGAGGACCTTCCGATGTTCATAGGCTTCAATCTCAGCTCTGCCGAGGGACCAAGGAGCAAGATAGGAGCTTCCATCATTATTCTCGAACTGCCAAAGGAGTTTAAAGAGAAGAACCCGCAAATGAGGTGTACGGACAAGAAAAACAGATGGGAGGAATCTCAAGTCGGTGATAAATGGATAATTAAATGGAAAATTGAGAAGGATGAATCGAAATCGGTGTTCTGCTTCATGAGGGCTCCTGATATAGGGGATGTTCCTTCAAGGACTTTCACCATCTCCGCCTCTGCAAACTACACATTCCACAGGTGGGAAAGAAAGGACTCGCTGATCAACTTCAGGGATGCATGCGAAAGAGGTGATACGACACCGGTAGGAGGGAATGGGGGAACGAGCAGTGCAGGCACAAGGGGTGATCCATTTACAAATGATAACCTTATGGTCGGGGGGAAGAAATGGAACGATTTAACAGAAGGGGAAAGACAAGACTGGGCTGATGGTAGTGGAAAGAATTTGTATGCATTCTTCAAGGGTGTTGTCACTGATTACCAGATTCTGAAGGACATATATCTTTATGATCCTGAAAATAAGACGAAACTTGTTTATCAGGAAAGCACTGATTACTTAAACTATGCCAAAAACAGTAAGGGCGAAGCGATATGCATAAACGGAATGATTTCTACAGATAGGGAAAAACCGATAAGCTTGGTGACAAGTTATAAATACGATTGTCCCTCTTAAACCCCTGCCATCAAACGAATCATATCCCTGAGTCCTGGGGCCAGACCCAGTATCAGGATCAGGATCATCAAGAAGTTCTTGAAGTCTCCTTTCTCCGTGTTTTTATTTATAATGTAGAGAACAGGGATCAGAACGATCAGTTTCAGAAGGAACATCCCTGCAGGAGTGAGCGAATCTGTGAACATTCTCGGGAGAGGATGTTGTTCCAAGTATCCGTAAAAGCTCAGAGCCCCCCAAGTGGCGCTGGCATCAAGCATATGGACGGAGAGTAGGGAAGAGTTTTCCCTGCTGAACACGTCCTTCAAAACCTTATGATTCTTGATCTTTGAGAATTTTGTCAGAAGGAAGAACAGGGCTGACCAAAGTATGGTTACGCCCATAACTATGGAGAAGGGAACGAAATTCAAGGGAGGAAGGAGGTAAAGGTTCAGGATACAGGCGGAAAAGCCTATGAAAAACATAATCTTCCAGTATGGTTTTTTTGTATACCTCTGAACAACAAGGGAGATTAAAAGGGAGATTAAAGCAAAAATGAACGTTAGTATGTAACTTCCTGGTGTGGGGAAGAGTGAAACAACCCAAGAATAAAAACCGTTAAATTGCGTGAACGTTAGTTTTGTAGACAGGTAGATGTAGGTCTCTGTCTGTACGGTGCTAATTTGGTAGTAAATGTCGCTCATGAAGGTCTCGAGCATACCCGAACCTATGGCTGTTTCCCTCGCAAGAGAATAGGTAAAATCGCGAAGGACCCTAGTGGTGGCGGCAAAGAATATGAAGGGAAGGAGAGCGAAAGTAAAATTCCTGTTTATTTTGATCTTCATTGGCTTGAGTATCCTCAGGTAAACGAGCACGGCAGCAACTATAAGAATTATCGAGTACATGAGGGTGTTTACGGGGTTGAAAAAGCCATTGATGAGAATGGGGTCAATAAAATATTGCTCAACGAAAGACATAGTTTTAATTGAATCTTTGTTCTTATATTGGTAACAGACCAAGTCTCATAACGAACATGAATATAACGAATATGGAGGCCAGCATTATGAGAGAATGCTTTACCCCTGCTATTGCTGAATTCTCACCCAGTTGACCGGCTATCAAACCCATAAATATTGCCTGTACTATGAGGACTGAAAAGAATAACGCTATATAATAGCAGGCGATTCCTCCCCTTATGTTGAAGGATACGCATAAGATATTGAAGAAATCACATGGGAAGGGAATGGGCATGTCCGTGCAGGGATCGGTAAAGCTGAAGAGCAAAGGAGCCTCACCACCGGTGATCTGTGGTTGTTCGATCATCATGGGTATTAGAACATTGATAATTGCTAACGAGATACCAACAAACATGAAGAATATTCCATACATTATCATCACGTGCTGCCTTACGATGGATTTCCTCTCCTCTTCAACATCCCTGAGCGTGAGCATGTCCTTGGAAAGTGAATCGAGCGTTGAGGAGACATCGCCTCCTGACATGTAGGACTCTCTAACGATTCCTAACACCTCGCTTATGAGTTTAGAATTCTTGAATCTGTTGCTGAATATTTCAAGGGAACGGATGAAAGGGATTCCCCATGAAAGGCGGTTGGAGAACTTCTGTACCTCATCACTAAGCTTACCGTAGTTGGTTTTTGAGGTCATCTTTACCGCTTCGGACAGGGTCATGCCTGATCTTTTTAAACTCGCCAGATCGCGTATGAAGTTCGGGATCTCTCTTTCTATTGCCTTCAGCCAGAGAAATTCGAGGTAGTTGTACACGAAAAATGGCGTGACCACTATGAACAGGCATATCACGCCGACATTTATTATTGCCCCTATATCTTGGGTGATCACGGAGACGCCAGAAATCAAAACCAGACCAACAATTAAAGAAATGAGCAGGACCTTTCGCTTTGGTTCTATTTCTACCATTACATTCACCTAGCCTGTCGGGGATATGCCCTTTATTAATACGATAAAACCTATCGAGATCAGAGGGATGAAGAAGAATACAAGGAATGTCTGGACCAAGAGTATATCGCCACCAACCAGAGGGGACATTATTGAGGAAAGAACGATGAAGAATAGCGTTCCTACTATTATCAGGGTTATGTATATCTCGGTGTAAAAACTTATCTGTTTCGAGTAATCGTTAAGTGACCTTCTGTATTGGGCCATCAGCTCCTTGGCCTTGTCAGAAAGATAATCTCCAAGCTCACCACCTTTGGTTATTACCGAAAGCATGCCCCAGAACACCTCACTTAATCTGGTTGAAGGCGTTCTGTTCGCAGCCTTTGTCAGGGCAGTGGAAAGATCCATACCAAGCATGTGTACGTCCCTGTATATCCTTTCACATTCTTTGCCCACCTCACCCCTCTTGGTGGAAAGTATTTTGAATATCTCGGATGGCTGTACGTTCGAGGAGGCCACGGTGGACATGTAAATAGCAGTGAATGGAAGGTCTTTGTTAATGCTGGTTTGTAGGTTCTTTGCCTTCACAGTCGGATAATAATAAATTATGAAAAACGTAGCTCCACCTGAGCCGAAAGAAAGGATGATGGAAAGGGTGTAGGAATAGAAAACGTACGCGGTCGTGATGGTTATGTAGAACGAACAGAGCAACATAACCGCTATGAAAACTATGAGAGAGAAAAAAAGACTTATGGATAAATATTCTTCAACAGGATACTTCATGCCCGCCTGTTTCAGTCGCTCCTTTAACGTATCGAAGTAGTCCGCGTAATTTTTGACTATCCCACCGAACAGCTTGAGAGATATTTTTTCCATCATGCAAATCCTCACGTATCTAGACCTTTGCTGATTGATTCTAAAAACGTTGCCTCCTTACAATTCTTCAACCATGCTTATTATCTTGTCCGGATTGGAATAGTAACCATTGATAATTCTTGCAATATCCCTGTAATCAAACATCCTTCTCTCCCTCATCCATTCAAGGATTTCCTTTCTAACCCTCAGCTCTTCCTTAAGACTTGCTTCCGTAAGGCCCAAGGACTTTGCTATGTGTTCCAAAACTATTGATTTCTCAACACTCTCGAATTTGTCAACAACCGGCTTCCACCTGAATATGACTCCTGTTAGTGGTTTTTCCCCTTTGAGTCCCTTGACCTCGAGGATTTCATTCGCTCTCCTGACGTACCTGTCTCTTGACTTTGCCTGCAGCAGAAATACTATTACATCTATATTCTCTATCAGTGAAGGAGGCAGATTTATCGGGGGCGTTGTCAGTCTGTTTACCAATTGCGAAAGGCTCGCTGCATGTATTGTAGCGAGACCTGCATGTCCTGTAGCTATTTGCTGGAAGAGAACAAACGCTTCCTCACCCCTGACCTCTCCGACAATTATATAATCAGGTCTCTGGCGAAGGGAGGTCTTCAGCAGATCGAAAAGACTAACTTCTCCCGCCCGTTTACCAACGGCTATCGGGGTACGAGCGACTTCAGGTATCCAGTGCGGATGCGGCAAACGAAGCTCGGATGTATCCTCTATCGAAACGATTTTCATGCTCGGCCTTATGAACAGCGACAGGGCGTTTAAGAGCGAGGTCTTTCCTGTTGCCGTTCCTCCTGATATGAGAAGTGATTTTCGATTCTCTATTGCAAGCCAAAGGTAGGCGAGCTGTGTGGAATCCAATGTTCCGTATTCCAGCATGTGAACAGGGGTTAGCGGGGCAGCGGTGAACTTTCTTATGGTGAAGTTCGAACCTCTTCTTGCAATATCCGTCCCAAGTGTTGCCTGAACCCTTGAGCCGTCCGGAAGTGAACCATCAACTAGAGGTTCTGCAATGGAAACCGATTTCCCGCATTTCTGCGACAGACGCATAACGAAAGAATCAAGCTCATCCTTATCTTCGAAAATTATGTTGGTCATCATAGAGCCCAGTAAGGGGTTTCTGTGATAAACATACAATGTGACGTTCTCGCCATCGCAGGATATATCTTCAATATCATGATCCTTCATCATAGGCTCTATCTTTCCCAATCCTATTATGTCCCTCTCGATATAGTACTGGATAATATCCATTTTGGTTTCTGGAATCTCCTCTATCTCTATTATTTTCCTTATCTGTTCTCTTAACAGTTCTTTGGCCTGTATGTCCCCCAACTTCATGAAGTCTATGTCCAGTCTCTCTTCCAGTTCCCTCTTGACATTCTCTATCAGCTTTTTGTCTATATCGGAAATACGGGGCTCTACAACAGAGTAAACAAGCACCTCATTTCTCGGATCCCACTTTATTCTCGCATAGGCATAGACCTTCTCCCTTCCGCGCGGTTGCGGAGGGATGAGTGGGTAAGAAATGTTTATGTTCTGTAGCATCTCCTTTTCCTCGCTCGATAAAGGAGAACCCAGAGGGGCGGGTACCTTTGAAACCGTGGTCTCTATACCAGGTTTTACAGTGACCTCAACCTTTCCGGGTTTTGCCGCAGGCACACCAGGAATTTGTCCGCCACCCATGCCCATTATGTATATATTTTCAGCTGACAGGCCCCTGCCAATTTTTCCAGCGGGGAGACCTTCTCTTCCATATTTGACCAGGCTGAGATAGCCTCTCTTCAGCCTTCTCACTATCCTCTTTGGCGTTATATTTCCCCCCTTAGTTCTCGGGGCCTTCGGAATTCTTAGTTTTTTCATAGAAACCAATAGTTACCCTACTGTAATCTAATTGAATTTCCTATCTTATAAATTATAACCTTCCCCCTATCACTTGTAATGCTTCCGCTAAAGTTGTATGAGGCGTTAAGTCCGTAGAGTGAAGAAAAGTCATATCCGGCAGTACCTGTGAAAAAACTTATGTTCAAACCGTTGGGCGACAGTGTTATTCTGTAATAATCGCTTCCTATCTTCTGGGGTATTTTTAGTACAACAGATGATTCGAATTGCTCTTTTTCAGAAAGCTCAATTATGTTTGATACCATGTATTCCTTCACTCCCTTTAGCTGATCCCACCTAGTCATGGATAGATAATGGGACTGATACATGCTGAATAAAGCGAAAGCTGATATGAAGATCGCAACACTTATGGTGAACAACAAAACCTGTTCAAAAACAACAGTCTGTCCCCTTTTTTTAGGCATATTTATATTTGTCTTTTTCTATTTATACCGTTTGTACGGCCATCTTTGAAAGAATAAGGTCCCCTCCATACCATCCTTGGTTCGATTGGGTTTCGCTGCCAGAGTAGGTTATTAGAATTCGGCTTGTTCCTGTACTGCTTCCCTCGAGCTTTATCTTGTATCCTCTTGCCTGCTTTTCATTGTAAAGCTCTCTGTAATGCAGGGTGAACTTAAGCTTGTAAACACTTCCTGATCTGTCCCCTGTCATTTTTATAACCCCGGGCGTTTCTCCGTAAGCGGCGACCTCTCCTATGTTACCGGTGTTTATGGGAATTTCGCCTTCTGTTATAAGAGGCTGGGTAACCACGAACTCGTACGTTATCGTGTTGTTGGTTGGATCCACACTTATGAAGCCCGATATCGGAAGGGTTAAGCTCTCCTCGCATGCTCCGGGAGTGACGCAGCTCCTCGCGACCTCAACTATCTTTTTATCAAGGTCCTCCATGAAGCGGACAGCAGAGGTGAACTGTGTTATTGTCGTTCTCTTTTCGATCATGGGTTTGCCCCACATGTATGCTGCTCCTGCTAACGCTATAACTATTCCAGAGATGAGAACGAGCGTAACAGCCTGTGTCTGTCCTATTCTCATGCTTAATATTTGGTATTGTTTTAATAAAAAACTTGCTTTTTTCAGGTAAACAGCTTTTTCCCTAATTTCCATTTCCACATGTAAAGAGGGAAGAAAAGGTCTATGTGTTTTTTCAATTTTCTGGTCTCTCTGATGTAGCCTTCAATGTCAACCTTACTTCCGATCTTTTTGAGCATGAGATCGTAATCTTTATTTGTAAATTTATTCAAAAGTATCCTTCTTTTAAGATTCCTCTCAAGCTCTTCCTTTAAAACCTTCTTCCACAGCCTGTTGTAGTCAAGGCCATCTGTTATAGCCTTCGCAGCCAGGTGTCCTGTCATTATAGCATAACGTATCCCGAACCCCTTGGATGCGTCCATGAAAAAACCTCTCTCACCAACATAATATCTTCCGTTCTCCTTTGCGGTGTTAACTATATCATAATTCCCAAAACCGCTTATCTTGCTGACAGTTTCCTTTTTACCCACCATTTTTCGTACAAATTCATTCTTTCTCAGGAAGATGGAAAAATTCGCGGGAAGGTATCTGAACTTCTTTTTTTCAAAGGAAACGGAGACTATCACGGTCTTCCCGTTTGCCGTTAGTATGTATATGTAACCCTTTGGAGCGTAGAGATCATCGTATATTATGTAGGCCGTATTTTTTGGTACGTTAAGCCCGCTGTATATGTGCCCGTATGCGAAAATATCCATTCTTCTTCCGCCCGTTGCTACTATGTCCACATTTTCCTCATCAACTGGTCTGCCCATAACAACCCTCACACCAAGGTCCTTCGCCTCTTTAAGAAGTTGGTTTTCCATGGAATTCTCTCCGGGCCCTCTCTCAAAGATGTAGAAAATAGTTTTTTCCCCCTCCTCCTCTATTGAGTGGTTGGGCGAAAATTTTATGACCCTCTTTGTCTCTGAGTGTGGTTTAACATTCACGCCGCATTTTTCGAATTCCTTGATGGCATCCATGCTGAGATCATAGTTTCTAACCGCGCATATATTATCCCTTGAAAAGGATTTATCCTTTTCATAAACGATGACGTCATATCCATTCCTGGCAAGGTTTATTGCGGCTGTCAGCCCTGATATACCGGCGCCTGCTATCTTTATCATCTTTACCATAATCTCTATATGAAATTATATACGGCTCTTCATTAATATCTTTTTGTTTAAACATCGATTGCCTAGAATTCTGATTTATTATATAATAAAGGCAAGAATAAATTATGGGTGTGATAACCGAAGTAACAAAAATGATGATTTCTGGGAACCTGAAATTCAGCAATGGGCAGATCATCCTGATGGGTGAAAAGGTTTTCCTTATACCAGTGAGTTATTTTGCAGAGGAAACGAAGAAGGCCATTAAAGAGGGGAAACATGAGGTTATGAATATATACTGGTCTGCCTGGGTTGCCGGTTACCATATAATGAAAAATTTCATCAAGATTTACAAACTTAAAAAATTCGAAGAGAGGTATAAGATCGCTATGGATGTTCTCCAGCTTGCCGGCATGGGTTTCTATGAAACCATAAATTTTGAGAAAGGAAAATATACCTATTTCAAAACCCTGAACAACCCGCTACCTCAATCGCTTTATCCCAGCAAGGAGCCCGTCTGCCACTTCATAAGGGGGGCGAACGCCGGGGGCGGTGTCTGGGTTCATGAAAGGATAATGAACTGTGTCGAGGAGAAATGCGAGGCCCAGAACAAAAAGATGTGCGTTTTTCTTAACGCCACTCCTGAGGTCATGAATGAGAGGGTTAAAAAAAGCATTATAAAAAAGCAGTTTGTCAATTTGAACTCCTTGATTGAAAAACAGAAGGAATTCGTAAGGAAAATGGACGATGAAAAAACAGTCAAAATTTAATCCTTTCTGAATCAGAAATGATCTTTTTGAATTTCTCGTCTATGGCATCCATAAAGCATGTTTTTACGTTGGGGTACTTTCTAATCCTCCCTGAAATTTCATTCGCGTCTCTCTGGAACATCTCCGCGAGTGATCTGACCCTCTCCTTAAAATTTTTGTCTCCTTTGTATTTTTTCCACCAAACCGCAACAGGGGTGTAATCTTTGTTTTTTAGGTCCTTCCTGATATCCTTTAGATCTTTCTCTAGCAGTTCAACCATCCTGTAATACTTGATAAGATTGCAAAGTTCATTGTAGTCCCTTTCGTTTTTCTTTCCGAGAAGGTATGTAGACAAGACAAGGAAGATGTTTATGCCTGCCGCCCTTATTTTCATATTTTTTACCGCAATCTCCATTTCTTCCCTTTCCCTGTAATCGATTATTTTGATTGTGTCCTTTTCTATTATGGGAACCTCAGATAGCCCTACCATTGAAAAAAACAGAGAATCTACAAGTTCCTCTATCCTGCTTTTTTTGCCGATTACCACCCTGGGTATCTCTGTTTTTTCGACCTTCAGTTGTTCAAGAAGATAAAGGGTTAGGGCAAAGAGACCAAAAATTATGTTGAATATGTCATTGGTGTAATCGCTCTTGCTCCTTTCACTGTCATCCACGTAATCATCTATCCCATGTATTACGGATTCTGTCAGGAGAAAGGGTAAGAGTAGTTTTCTTATTTTCAGTTTCTCCTCTCTTCCAAGAAATCCGATAAGATAACCTGTCATAAAGGGGTGGGTTTTTTTCTGAATTTTTCTCATAAAATGATGGGATATGCATGAGAAATGCCTTATCTCCGGGCAGATTGAAAATATCTTTTCATATTCTTCAAAAAAATTGTCTTTCCGGGCCTTGCCCCTGCATGGTTCATATGAAACACTCTCGTTACTGAGAAACTCATTCAAAAAACTTTTCCAGAATTTATCGTTAAATTTTTTCCCCAGCAAAACGTTAAATTTGTCTTTTAGTGTTAAGTTTGTTTGGTATACGTACATCTGTTCAAAAAAACCGAAAACAATTCTGGCTATGTCTATGTATCTCTCGAAAGGTGTCTTTTTACGGTTCGTGAAAGAACTGGCAAGGCCGCTGAAAAACATCTCCTTACCGTCCTCAAAATTTTTGAAAACCTCATACAGAGAAACAGGTACTTTACCGTATTTATCGATCAGAATTTCTTTTATGTGTATCATAATCATTTGAGCAGCGTGGAAACTTCTTCTTTGGATATGCTCAGGCCTTTTGAGGTTACATTGAGGGAGAACCATCCTTTGGAATGCTTTGTCCTTCTCATCTTTCTTACCTGTATGTTACCGAAAGACTCCCCGCCTATTCCCACATGCTGCAAAACCACAACACCGTCAACTATGAATTCTACCACACCAAATCTAGAAAGTCCCTTTTCATCTTCCTTTATCTCCGAGGTTATCAGTGTCGTCACACCTGTTTTTTTAAGCAGTCTTACAATCTCGAACAAGCGCTTTCGTAAAACAGCAGGATCTTTCATGTACATTCCCATTAGCGAAATAGGGTCTATCACAACCCTTTTCGCGTCTATCGAATTTATTGCATTTACAATTGTCGAGGATATATCGGAGACCTCAAAGGGATTCTGGTAAACGAATTTGAAGGTTTTGCTCTTCTCGAACCTGTCAAAGTTAAAACCGAACCTTTTGAAATCCAGCTTTATATCTTCAGGGTCTTCCTCAAGGGTTATGTAAATACCAGATTCTCCCTTTTTCAGACCATCAAGAATGAACTGTGCACAAAAGGTGGTTTTCCCGGTTCCCGTTCCTCCTGTTATAAGGATTGTAGAGCCCTTTACAAACCCTCCCTCTATTATTTCGTCGAGTCCGATTATACCGGAACTTGTCCTTCCTATCGAACTTGTAGGAGAATAACTCTTTTTCTGAATTGGCTTTCTTTTAACCATGAATAATATATAATCAACCTTACTTAAATCTTTATCCAAACACCCGCTACTTCTTCCTTTCCACGAGGTATTCAGCGAACTGGTCAAGAATTTCTCTCAATTCTTTTGGCATGCCAGAAGTTATTTTTTTACTTTCTTCAATCAGGGATTTCGCCTTGTTTTTTGCGTATTCGAGCGAACCATATTTTTCGAAAAGTTTCTTTAACGACAGAACATCTTCCTTCCTTGTCTTTTCCCTTTTTTTGTTCAGAATTTCAAACATTCGTTTCTTCTCATCTTCGTTGCATTTTGAAGCGCAATGAACCACCATTATGCTTCTCTTTCCCTCACGTATATCAGATCCTATATCCCCCCTACCCTTTCCTTCAGTTAGGTCAAGCAGATCATCAGCCATCTGGAACGCAGGGCCTACCTTCATCCCGAACTCTCTTATTTTTTCAGTTAACCCTTCTTTATCTGCTACTACAGCTCCTCCTACCATGGGAAGCGTTAGGTAGTATGCTGTCTTCCCCTCTACCATTTTCATGTAATCACTTTCAGACGGACTATCATTCATTCGTAAATTCATCTCCATGCTCTGACCTTCGGCTGTTCGTAGACATGTATCCACCGCTTCCTTAAGAAGTGATATTTTTTTCTTCTCGTCCAGATCAGAAAACATTATTAACTCGTAAACCTTTTCAGACATGTAATCTCCAATGTTTATTCCGTGTTCTATCCCGTACTTCACCCATACCGAGGGCTGATCTCTGCGGACTTCATCCCCGTCCTCTATGTCGTCGTGAACCAGCAGCCAGTTGTGAAGGATTTCGCAGGATGCCGCAAAGGGCATAACCTTATGGATGTCGCCTCCCAGGGCCTCGCAGGTTAGTATCGCGAGAACAGGCCTTATCCTCTTTCCACCGGTTCCTATGTGATACCAGATCGCATCATTCAGGTTTTGAATTCCGTCCTTCGGAATTGCCTTTTCTATTGCCTCTTCTATCAGATTCCCCTTTTCCTTCAGTATCCTCTCCACCTTGTCTATCATGCTGACCAGTCTATATTTGTTGTATTGCTTTTTAAAATTTAGAAAACTAATAAAGTATATTCGTGGTTCTTATGTACGTGACAGCCTTCGATAAGATTGAAAAGACTGACAGGACTGTTGGGGAGAAGGCTCTGAGGCTCTCTGAAATGTTCAGGGAGAAGCTGCCCGTACCACCCGGTTTTGTGATAAATTCCGAAGGCTTCTCGTTGTTCCTAAAGAGGAACAAGCTTGAGGAAAGGATAACGAGTTTGCTGGCAGATCTTGATGTCGATGATTACAGAAGACTGTCAGAGGCATCCAACGAGATAAAGGTGATGTTTGAAAACTCCGAAATCCCTGATCCTCTCAAGAAAGAGATATCAGATACGTATGAGTCCCTTCTCGTGAGCAGGGAGGCGAAGGAGATCGGAGGACCTGCCCTGGATTTCATAAAGGCGGGCAGGGATCAGTCCAACGTTTCCGTTCGCTCCTCACCGATAACCTCTCCTGATTCCTCCTTTGCAGGGCAGATGGAAAGCGTTCTGAACGTCCAAGGACTGGCGAGCGTTCTGGAATCCATAAAGTTCTGCTGGTCCTCGCTGTACACACCGAGGGCGATATACTACAGGAAGAAGAAGGGTTTTTCCGATCTTTCGCTCACGGGTTTGATAATCCAGAGGATGGTGAACTCTGAAAAATCGGGTAATGCATTCGCTGAAAATTCAAATGTAATCGTTGAAGGAACGTGGGGTCTTGGTAACGCGATCTCGAATGGTATTGTTCTTCCGGATGTCTACGTACTGGATAAGGAAACAGGAAGTGAGGTGGAGAAAAGAATAGGGAATAAGATGTGGGTATACACGAGGGACGCCCTATCAGGAAAAACGAAAAAGGAAGCCGTTCTGAGGGAAAAGGTAAATGCGCAACTTCTGGACAATGAAGAGTTGAAGAAGGTGTTTGAAATGTACAGAAAGGTCTCATCCCTTTATGCAGAGCTCCAGGCCATGGAATGGTGTATTGAAAGGAATAGGGTATTCCTTCTTCAGACAAGATCTTTGGTCGCAAAGGAAAGAGGGGAGGAGACAGAAATGGATGGTGAACCTTTAGCAGAGGGATTGAACATTTCTAAAGGTTCGCGTAAGGGAGGGGTTAGAATAATATCCAATGCAAGCGATTTCGAGAGGATAGAAGAAGGTGATATACTTGCAACCAAAATACTCTCCCCTGAATTGTTGCCCTTCTTTTCCAAGTTAGGCGGGATAGTTTCAGATTATGGAGGGTATATGAGCAACCTCTCCTTCCTGTGCAGGGAGTTCGGAGTCCCGTGTATTACAGGTATTGACACATCTTCCCTGAATGATGGTCAGATCATCAACATCAACAACGGGAAGATTTACGCGACAAGAGAGCCTGTCGAGGTCGCTTCTGAAGAGGATAAAGTGACGGCAACAGGGATAAAGGTAAACCTTGACTTCTCAAGGGAATTTGATCTCGAAAGGGAGGTGGATGGGGTTGGTTTGCTTAAGCCAGAGAGTTTGTTTGCAGGGACAGACCCTTTTTCCCTTTCAAAAACCAACCCGGAACAACTGGTTGAAATGTTGTATGAGATAAAATCATTCGCAAAGAAGTTCTATCCGAAAACGGTCTGGTACAGGAGTTTCTCTGTAAGAACAGATGAGGTGGAGGGAGAATGGAGAGAAAAGAACCCTCTGCTTGGATGGAGAGGCATAAGGCGTTCGCTCGAGGAGCCTGATATCCTAAAATGTGAGGTGGAAGCCATTCGCAGGTTACATTCGCAGGGATTAAACAACATAGGGATCATTCTCTCCTTCGTGACCTCTGTTGAGGAATTCAGAACAGCAAAGAACATCATCCCCATTTCATTAAAAGTTGGGATAGAGGTATGCACTCCTTCCTCTGCCTTGGATATCGAATCTTTCTGCAGGGAGGGTGTGAACAACGTTCTTATCAACCTCCCGGAGTTGACCCAGTTAACACTGGGGGTGGACAGAACCAACATGAAGGTTTCCTCTATTTACTCGGAATCCAATACCTCTGTCATGAGACTGATAGAAAATATCGTGAAGGTATGCAGGAACTACAACGTTGAGGTTTCAGTCTCCCTCGAGAGATACGATCCCTACGTCCTCGAACGATTGATAAAGATCGGTGTTAATTCGATATCCCTAGATCCAGAATTCGTCGAGATGGGAAGGAACATGATCTCGAGGATGGAGAAGAAAATGCTTCTGGACAACATGAGGGAAAAGGGAGAGTTGTAACTACTTCTTTTTGCTCGATCTCCTTGCTCTCCTGAAGGGCCATGTTATGACCTTGAGGAACTTCCATCCTGTCTTGAGGATTGAATACAGAATGAAAAGCCCTATTCCTGTAAGCGCAAACCAGAATATGTTGAAGAGCGAGATCTCGATGCCCAGGCCGAAGAAATAGTTTCCGAATATGGGGAAGAGAGCCGCAACCAGGCCGACCATGAATGCCTTGAAGATAAACTTAACAAACTTGTAGGCCACAACTATGAATATCACGAATATTAGGAAGAAAATTACGATGTCGGTTTGTCCCAGGAATTCCAAAACCATGTTATATTTATCCTCTTTCTACAATTTAAAACTATGGATTTGGAGAATGAACTTCGGAAGGAAACTGAAAAGTGGCTGAAAAAGATAAGAAAGGATATCAAAAAGATCGAACTGGTGGACAAGAGGAAAGAAGACCTTATGGAGAACGTAAGAGCGTATGTAAAGGACTGCGAATACTTCTTAGGAAAGAAAGACCTGATACGATCGTTTGAAGCTGTTGTGTGGGCCTGGAGCTGGATAGAAATTCTGAAAGAATTGAAAATAATAAAGGCTTAACAGTTTGGATTGTACGTTATTTTGACAGTCATTTTCGGGTTGAGCAAGGTATAAGTGACGGTATTTGTGGGTTCCTCGTTACATTGTCTCTTTGGAAAGAACTCGCCACTGTTTTTCCCTGGTGCTTCGTATAAAGGCCTGTAGCCGCCTGTCCCCCAGCCACTACCCCAGCCAGTGCCATATCCATATCCGTAATATGCCTGACACCTTTCGGGTGAATAGAGGGAAACTCTCGTACACTGGTTTCCTGTACTACTTGTAATGGAAAGGTATGCAGCGTCGCTTCCACTATCCATTATAGCCTTACACCAGTTCTTTACCTCGAAATGTATTTGATCGCTTTTACATATAGTACTTCCTTCTCTAATTGGAGCGCCTGTTCTTAAATTAGTGAGTGACAATGAAGCTGTTCCCCACATCCCAGTACCGCTGTAAGTCATCGACTGTACAATCATCCAGGCATCTTTCGTAATCTCAGTGAACTGGTTCATACAGCCCTGAAGTCTCGAGAGGGCTGACTGCGTTCCTACCAGACCGGATTGGTAAGCCTGAGCACCAGCACCAGTCCCTCCGTAGTATCCCTGATCCAGACTTCTTTCAATATCCTCTATGCACATCTGGAAGCTTATCCATCTAATTACAATACTCAACACTGAGATCAAGGCAGGGAAATTCTTTCCTAAGAACACGCAGGCTTGATAGAGAAAATCTCCTGCCTTTGTTAAAGCATGCTTACCTTTGCCTTCTCCTAATACGCCTCCAAATACCTGAAGTACAACACATATGAAACCATATGTTAGACCCCTTTCAAGCGCTTTTGCATACTCTCCCTGATCAGCTAACTTCTTTCCAATAAATATCTTGAACAGCACAAACAAACCCAATATTATAAGGAGCACCGGAACAGCACACTTCCAGTCCCTACACTCCCTGAGCCTTGTCTGAGCGTCTCCCAAAGGACCACCCACAGGATCTCCACCGGTAGTTCCTGCAGCACCCTTTTTACAGCAAACATAACTTTTAGGACCACCCTCATATGCTGCGTAATTTTCACATTTTGTGGGCTTGATTACTTCATCACCAATATCCTGGCAATTGAGACTGTAAATACATTCTCCTCCATGTTTTTTACAACTCGCTTCAGCTTCGTCCCATTTCGGAGAGCCTGAAACACAACATATAAGTTTATCACTCATAGCAGGATTATCAGGACAGGTATATTCACCAGCCTCTGCTGGATAGGTTCCAGAGTATGGTGGGCACTGATCTGGGTTATCAACACAATTTCGCGGGCAGGTAGGTCTCTCTGCAAATTTAATCCCACCTGTTTCAGGCAGGTAATCGCCTGGTTCGTAAGGGCTTGTTTTGGTCTTGTTCTCTGTTGCCCCTCTGTATATGTATGTCCCTGCCGCGCATGTCACGCAGAAACCTGCAATAGTCAGCACAATCTTCATTATGTCCTTGATTGTTTTCACAACGCCCTTTATTTTCTCTTTCTGTTCCAGGTAGTCGATGAAGGCAGGGTCCTTCTTTGGTTTGACCGTAATCGTCCCTATGTTCGCTTTCAGGGAATCCTCTGCCAGATCGTCCGCGAATTTCACAATGGTGGTGAATTCCAGATCTCCCAGATCCACGTCTCTGAATGTCTGGTTGGTCTCGTTGGTTACCTCCTCCTCGATCGTGATTGCCGGTCTGATCCCGAAACCGCAGACGTATCTCCTGCTCCCCTGAGCGGTCTCCCTGCAGTAAGGGGAATATACATCGGTTTCTATATCCCCTCCCTTTAACTGTATGTCCGCATCGAAGAGCTTGAGTCCTCCTATGTCTCCGGTCGCCCGGTTCTTGATCGAGATTGTTGAGTTCAGCTGAGAGTATTCCAAATGACACCTCCCATCGAAGGTCGTTATCCAGCAGTTTATCTCCTCTGTCGCATCCTTCTCAACCTGTACGTAAAGATCGAAGTCCTCCTCTCCCCTGCTTATGTAAACCTTCACTTCACCTTCTGCCGATCTTCCCATGGTGTTTGACATGGCTGTCAGGGTTATCGTTCCCTGACCGGCAGCACACCTCTGGAACATCTTCCTGTCCACGAAGAGCGTACACTGGTAGTCCTCGTAACGGTGAACGCCCACCTGCTGATAACGTTTCATCTTGCATATCGTGGCGTTCGCCGTGGGTGAAACCCCCATACCCTTCGTTAACTTCCCCCTGTCATCATATGCATCCAGCCTGAAGGACCACGTCAGATCCTTTTCGTCAGGGGTCTGGTGTAGGAGGTCGGCGTATCGTATGCGTATGTAGTCTCCTCCATCGCCTAACTTTATGGTCTTCGAGCCCAGACAGTTTACATACTCCCTCAGATATCCCTGCTCGATGTCCGAATCTACTATTTCCAGGTATGCCTGTAACGGAAGGGCCTCGATTCCCATGTCCTTTGAGCCCCCAACCTGGATCTGCTGCTCTCCGCTTTTCAGGAGCACGCTGAGTGAGAGGGTGTAGTAATGGGTTCCCTCGCCCGGAGCCAGATCCCCCTGGCCGCAGGTAACCTTTTCAAGGATTTTATCCGTTGGTATGTTGCAGGTCACGCTGCTGCCCTGCAGTGTACAGTATCTATCTGCATGGACTATCTCGTATCCATCGAAGAGTATTTTCTCCTGGAGAAGGGATTCGCCCTGGAGATTCATAACCTTTGCATTAATCTTAATCTGCTGCGGGTTTGGTTGCTTGTGACCCTGGCAGTAAAGTTTGTCGGGCGTGATGGATTGAATATCAAGATTGAACTTGCCGGGTAGGACGTGAACCTTGGTCTGGTTGGTCAGGATGTAGGTCTTTCCATCCGAGACCCTTATCTTCACATCAACTTTGTTCTCCCCTATCGGAGCATCCTTGGATGCGCTAAAGGTGACGTCGCATGAGAAATCATAATCTATGTTCGTTTCCTGGCATGTTCCTGAGGTGACCCAACTTGTCGGCTGTAAAGTGGCGGCATGTTTCAGGCTGTTCTCAGCCGCGTTATGGACTGCTATTGACAGCGTGGCCTGAGTTGAGTTCCCGGGCTCGATCTCTATCTTACCGGGATTTGTCGAGTAGATTTCGAACCATGGATCAATCCCGACCACTTCAGTCGTGATTTTTATGTTGTAGGGATACGTTAGCGTGGTTCCCTCAACAGCGAATACGACAGACATCTGGTCACCGGAGTAGTCGGCAGGAATCGTGAAGCTCGTTGATGAACATCTGTAGTAATCCCGGATGCTTGTTGAGCTGACCTTCTGGCAGCTCATTGACTGATCTGCCTTGTCAAGGTAGGAGTAAACGAACTTGGGACTTCCGACAGTTTCAGGATATTGTATATACAGATTCACGGTGGCTGTTGAGGTCTTTCCAACGGGCAGAACATCGGGGAATACAGAATAAACCTGCATGTGCGGTTCAGGGATGGTTATGTAGATCTTCTGTGAATTGCTCACCAGACTGGTGGTGGAGTAGGTGAACTTTAGGACCAAATCCAGGCTATTGGTCAAAAGGGGGCATAAATTCTCCTTTGGTATGTAGCATGTGTAAACGCTTCCCGAGCTAGAGCAGGTCAGGGATTCGAACGTCGAACCACCGTCAACCGAATACTCTGTCGATGTCGGGCTTCCCTGGATGTTTTCGGCCTTTGCCTGGACGGTCAGGGACGTATCCTTTAAGCAGTCCAGCGGAGAGGACGTGGAGACTATCGTAAGGCTCGGTTGTGGTGGCGGGGATGTGATCGTGATGAAATAGTTCGCCAGCAATGACTTCAGCTGACCTCCTTGGTATGCGTCAAGCCTTAAATTGAGCTGTTCCACTCCTTCCTTTCCCGAGGGTATGTCCAGTTCTATCGAGCATTTGTAATACTTGATGTTCGTGAAGGAGTTGTCAAGCGAACAGGAAGCTGACTGGAATGGGTTGTCCAGGTACTTGTACTTGAAATCGGTTTCGCTGTAGGTTATGGAATCCGGATAATTGACGTGGAGAAGAACTTCAGCTGAGGTCTTTTGTCCTGCCGTAAAGACTTCGGGAGTAACGGTATCCACGCCTAGGCTCGGCGGTGGGAAGGTGACCTGAAGGTTCACGGAATCCGAGGTGATATCAACTTCTGGATATTCAAACTTGAAGGTAACATCCAGATCTTCCTGGAGGAGGCTGCATATTTCACTTTCAGGTATTTTACAAACAAACGTTCCCCCAGAACCAGTGCAACTCATTGAGTTGAAGCTCGTACCGTCAAACGTGTAAAACTTGCCTGGGGTTCCGCCTGGAGGGTTGGTGACCTTTAGGTTCGCTGTCAGCTCCGTGTCTATACCGCAATCGAATATGCTTGGTATAAGCGAGTTAACAATCAGGCTTGCCGGAGGTTGTTGTAGGGTTATTGGGAATTCAGCTGAAAGCGATATGCTATTTTTGTATTCGAAGTAGAGCTTGATGGTTGACGTTTTGGGGGCGCTGCAGGCAGGGAATTTATCAACAGGGATGGAACACTGATATTTGTAAATGCTTTCAACCGGGTTTGTTATGGAACAGTTTATTGATCCCGGACTTGACTGAACACCATCTATCGTATAATAATAATCCTGGAAGTAGCAATCGGCTTCTCCACAATCCAAGGCGCTTGCATTCTCAACATGGGATGTAACCGTTATAACGTTAGAGCTTCCGCAGGTTACGGTTTGCGGACTCCAGTTGTCTATCTTCAGGCTCGCACCGGAAACGATTGGAGTAACCCCATCACCTGTGCTGTAGAAGACGACAGGGTTTGATACCTTTCCATTACCACCAAAAATGAAGGTCCAATCTTTTGAAGACCCGTTGAAACTGTTCCCTGTCAGTACACCGACATAGAAACTGGGTGTCCCTGTCCCGGGAGGATCAACGTCGTCATTATTTCCTGTAAGTTCATGAAGCTTGCTGACAGAGGATCCTTCAACCAGTGTTAGAACCGAATGGTCAACCCAGTTGGTTGGAACGTTAAGGTAGGACTCTATATAGCTTTTGACCGTTCCTCCCTGAACACCAGGTTTCAGATAAACATTGAGTTTGTCGAGATCGTAATTTCTGGGGGTGAACTGACCAACACCCGTTTCTTCTATGATGTCCCAGCTGCCCGTCCATATCTCATTCCCTCCTATATCCATCTTCACAAGGGTGAGGAAATTCGCAACATCATTTCTCTGGACGTCATTCCACCTGGTCTCATCGTTGAACCATATTGTCGCGTTGAAAGGGCTGACAGAGATAACAGGCAGTATCCCGTTCTGCAGGCATTCAACGGGATTGTAATCTTTACAGCGGTAGAGATAGACCTTCTTTATGGTTTTGCCCGGGTCTTTGCTTGACAGGGTGATGCTTATGTATTGGACATTCATTCTGTAAGGATAGGAAAATCCCTTATTTATGAGCTGGGTAAAATCAGTTATGCTTGTTGTGAACTCCTGCATGTCCGAGGTGAATATGCTCACCTCAAAACCAAAAGCGAAAGGCATGGAGACGATTAGGTAAGAGCCAATTACTGCAAATATCTGAATCAGGATTACCTCAAATCTTTTCATACTATCAGACACAGGTAGGACTCTGTGGACTTGTGCTGACAGGCTCTATATTACAGTTACGAAGTACTGTTGTTAGCTGCTCGGCCTCGTCTTGGCTTATTGATTCATTCAAGTCTTTTTCTCCGAAACCATTTTTCATTGTAAGAACAACGGGCATGTAGATGTAAATCTCTGTATCATCTCCCTTTAGCTGGAAGCTTGAATCTATGTAGCCCATCATTATTTCAAACCTTCTGGTCACGAATGCCGAAACATCGAAATCGTTGGGGTAAAAGCCTTCAACAACTTTAACATCCACCGGACTTCCGTTAACATCATTGGTGAAAATGAGATCCATATCCTCTGGTACCCATATGCTTTTATCCTGCGGCATGAACGTCGAGAACACCGTCAATTCCCCTAAGCTCGTAATCGGTGATGGACTTCCCTCAACAGTGTAGCTGGAACAGTCCAGATTATCTATCCCGAATATGCTCGGATCTTGGCATTTCAAGGGAACGCCGTTGAAGTGGATTGTTACGTTCTCCTGGGCTTTCATCAATTCTACTGTTATGTCCTCTAGCTGACTTGCCGGCAGGAAATCTCCGAAGCTTTTGTAACCATTCTTGTAAACATGTAGTTCAGCGAGGCCGCATGGTATGTAGCCCTGAACCACTCCGTTGGTGTCCGTTCTTCCCAAGTCACATATGTCGTATGTTACGTCCGCTCCCTCTACAGGATTTCCGTCCTCATCATTGACCGTTATCTTTGCAGAGCAGTTTGCATTGTTCACGCAGAGATCTATGTAATCCACCTCTTGCTCCCCTAGGTCGTATGAACAGTTGCCTGGCATGTTGTTTATTAGCTCTGACATGACAGCAAACTTGAAAATCTGGTTGGTTAGGTAGTCCTCCACTTCGATTATTACAGGGTATCTGATGTTGTACGAAACGTAGAACGGAACTATGCATATTGGAACGAAGGACCCCATGGGAACGGCAACAAAATTTACCGGATTCGGAGAAAAGAAGAAGTTCTGGCTAATCTTGGAATTCCAGGAAGGTGGGTATTCAAAGTAAACCTCAAGGTCAGGGTAAACCTTTCCTCCGACCATGTTTATCGGTGAGAAGCAGTTCTGATCCACGGATCTGAGAGGCCTTTCGTTCCACAGGGTCTGGGTAACAGTAAGACTTATCGCCTTTTTCATGGGAGGGAGAAGATCGTTTTTCGTCTTAAATATCCTTTCTCCGCAGGTGGTCAGCGCTCCCATGTAATGCAGCCAGTCCTCGGATTCGGGATCTGTCGGGAACTTCCTCATGCATCTTATCAACGCCCCCTCGAATACCCTTCCCTGGGTGTTGTCACTCACGAAGTTTTTGCTGAACTCAAGAACGTCATAAAGCTTCGTGGGGGTCGTGACTTCGTAGGGCTGCGGTATGCTGTAATCAACTATCGTGGTGGGTAGGTAAACCTTCACCCGGAGGTTGTCCTTGAATATATCAACATCCACCTCCATCTTTGAGAAATCAAACACCGTTTTCTTTCCAAAGAACTCCTCTTCACTCTTTAGGTTCGTTCTCAAATAAGAAGCAATCCCTGCCTCCATCTCCTTCGCCACGTCAGGTACGTTTACCTGATCGCAGGCCTGCCAGACAGGAACCTTGAACATCCCAAACTCAACATTCAAAACACTCTGGGGAGCGAGCATGCCTCCCTGATTGTATATGATCTTCATCTGCTCTTTTAATCCTGTTTTAATCAAATTGTTAATAGAATCCTTAACCGTTTTCGCTTGTTGTTCGATGCCTATTACATCTGGCGGCGTAACGGCTGTTTGTTGTAGAGCGAGAATAATAACGACGATTGCGATTAGTATGATGGCGGCTATTGCAATGAACTCTACCTGCCCCTTCCGCAACCTCATACTATAATATTTCACATTATCACTTATAACCTTTATATGCAGGTCTGATTATTGTAGTAAATTCTGTAATCCACTATTTGATCTACACCCTCTATTTTATACGTCAGCAGGAAGGTGTAGTAGCTTGAAGGATTGTCGTTCGGGTCTGTTCTGAAAACGGTGTCTATTAAATACGGTCCATACTCACCTT
>JABAOH010065714.1_pt1 | contig 44313 bp, 36 predicted proteins | sample 7062181 | NCBI WGS metagenome assembly JABAOH01 (sample SAMN14538630, study PRJNA623070) | marine sediment metagenome | biome: marine biome [ENVO:00000428]; feature: marine pelagic biome [ENVO:01000023]; material: deep marine sediment [ENVO:00002113]; isolation source: pool of 5 deep marine... | reverse complement strand
ATAAGCCAATAAATTCATATCGTATAAAGGAGGGATCTCATGATAGAACTCCCTGAAGCCGTGGCTATCGCAGCTCAGCTCAACCAAACGATAAGGGGAAAACGTATCGTAGAAGGCAATACAGGAGATAGTGTCCCTAAATGGGTGTTTTACAAGCCATCCCAGGGAAAATTAGAAAAACTGTTATTGAAAAAAACCATAGGACAAGTCACCTCCGTAGGCCGTGGCATCCACATCGCGCTTGAACCCGACGAAGCGCTTGTCGTCGACGAATTCGGAGGGAAACTGCTGTATCATGACCCGCGCACAATGCTCCCTGATAAATATCACCTTTTTCTCAAATTCGAGGACGATTCCTTCTTTACATTGATTATTCAAGGATGGGGTTTCATATCAACTCTTAGGGAATGGGAGCAGACTAAGTGGACAAGGCTGCGGGCCAACGCCATCTCTCCTGCTGACGCTGAGTTCACGGTTAACCGCTTCATAGACCTCTGTGAGCACTATGAAGATAAGGAAAAAGACAGTATCAAGACATTCTTCACTAACGGGAAGAGTGTCGCAGGAATAGGAAACGCTTATCTGCAGGATATCCTATTCCGGGCAAAACTAAGCCCGAAAAGAAAGGTTGCCGATATTGGTTCCGACGAAAAGAAGGCTCTCTATATTGCGGTGAAGGATACGATCAAGCAGGCTATCCAGCAAAACGGAAGAACCGCTGAGCGGGATATATTTGATAATCCCGGAAAGTATAGCCCGATAATGGACAAGCAGGCGAAGGACAAGCCCTGCCCTAACTGCGGAACAGCAATCCAGAAGATCAGCTATCTTGGCGGCTCGTGCTATATTTGTCCTTCGTGCCAGAAGTAAGCATGTAACGCGTTCATTCACTTCGCCATCTTTCCAGTAGTGCGTATGTAAAGCTTCCAGGACCTTCCATTTTTTAAGGAGGTAAGATTATGACAGGAGAGGATAAGGTTATCAAGGATATAAGGAAAGAGTTACAGGATAATGCCGATGAGAGACACCGCCAGTCCATTCAAAGGTTTTTCAAAGAAGAAGTCAAATTGTTAGGTGTGAAGACACCTATTTTCAGAAAAATAACTAAGAAATATTTTCCAGCCATACAAGATAGACCCAAACAGGAAATATTCAGCTTGTGCGAGAAAATGTTGGAATCGGGCTTAATGGAAGAGAGGGGAGTTGCTTTTGACTGGGCCTTCCGCATGAGGCATAAACTTGAGAAAAAAGACTTTGCGATTCTGGAATCATGGCTGCATAAATATGTTACAAACTGGGCTGCCTGTGACAGCCTTTGCTGGGGGGCACTGGGATATTTTATATATAAATTCCCAGAATATTTTCCGAAAGTTAAAAAATGGGCTGTTTCAAAGAACAGATGGGTACGAAGGGGAGCAGCTGTAGTTTTGATTTATTCCATAGAAAAGAAAAAATCGCTCGAACCTGTTTTTGAGATTGCGGATATCCTTCTGCTCGATGAGGACGATATGGTTCAGAAGGGTTATGGCTGGATGTTGAAGGTGGCAAGCAATCATGAACCCAAGAAGGTTTTTGAGTATGTTATGAGGAATAAGAAAGAAATGCCCAGAACAGCCTTGAGATATGCTATAGAGAAATTATCACCCGATTTGCGAAAGCGAGCAATGGCCAAGGAATAGGAAAATTATAGGAAAAATCCCTGTCAACGGAGTAATTATCCATTATTACGTAATTTTTTGAATAGTTCTACATATATAATGTGGGTTTGATAAATCAAACCCCTACAGATAAATCAAATCCCTACAGCTTTTATCTAGGTAGAACTTTTTTCCCTCTCGCACGTCTTAGTTAGTGAAATTCGTGATAGAATAACAAATCATGGAAAATGACGGTTCCAAGTACGCCCATGATAAAGAACAAGTTATCCATCCGCTATTCGACGATCTGTACGAAAAATACCAGAATGCTGTCTTCGGGTTCGCTTATTATCTCACGCAGAACAGAGGAGATGCAGAAGATCTATTTCAAGAAGCCTGGCTTCGGATTGCTAAAAAACTGCCAGACGAGGTTAAGATGAAAAGTATAAAAGCCTGGATATTCACTATAGTCGCTAATCTGCACCGCGATGAACTACGCAAGAAAAGGGTTAGAAGATTATTTTTTTTCCAAAAAGCTATGAGCCTTGAAAAAGCAAATTCTGCATTCCCAGTCCTGTCCGAAAAGCCCTTCTCGGTTAATTCAGACGAAGACTATCAGGCAGACATGGGGAGGGATATCACCCAGGCACTGGCCAGGTTGCCGGACCGACAGCGCCGCGTATTTGTGCTTAAAGAGATTGCAGATTTTAGACAAGCGGAAATAAGCGATATCCTCGGGATTCCGGTTGGAACAGTCAAATCGCTGATGCACCGTGCCGTTAGCCGGCTAAGGCGGGAGCTTTGGAAATATCATATGAAATCCAAGAATAAAGAGGAAGTAAAATGCGATGTAAAGACATCGAGCGTTTAATCATCGATTCCTCAGATGAGGATCTGAGTCAGGAAGAATTGAATGCGATAGAGAAACATGTCGCCCGTTGTGCCTCGTGCGTTCGCTTCCGAGACGACTTTGAAAAAATTCGGATGGGCATCAAATCAATGCCTCAACTCATCGTTCCGCTTGACTTAGCGCAAAAAACCAGGCTGAGGATTCGCACTGAGTTGAGCATGGAGCCTGCAGCTACTGCGAAAATTGACCAGCTGACTCATTCAGAGCCGATACCTAAATATGTATGGGCAGCACTCCTTCCTCTTATCATTTTGACAGCGATTCTAATAGTCCCAATTTTTAAAGAAATCAGATTGGATCAAACTCTGACATTTAGATCAGTTGTGGCTCTTACCCTCATAATCCAAAACGCGGTTATGCTTCTATTCGCACCGATTTTAATTCGCAGACGTCACTGGAAGAAACAGGATATTAGAGGAATACCGATGGACGCTAACGCAACATAAAAATAAAAAAATCGACCCATGCCCTGGGATTTTATCAGAGCATGAATAAGGAGGTTAATAATGGCAACTTCAACCGAAAAAACAATAGGATTAATCCTGATAGTTATAATTATTTTAGCCCTGATGTGGCGCATAACCCCTTTGATTGTCGCGCCCTTTGGCCTTCTCTCGGGAGCGCTCCACTCGTTGCGCCTCCCGGATATTGAAACTATTCATTTCGGCCCCTCGCTTGTCCGTCTCTCTAACACCATGTTCTCACTCGCACTTTTGATAATATGGATTGTTGTGATCGTCTGGGTTTATCGGGATGCAGAACGCCGCGGTATGAGCGGTATATTATGGGCTCTTCTGGTACTGATCGGTAATATAATCGGATTGTTAATCTATCTAATTGTTCGCTCAGGTGGCATCGTTTCGCAGAAAGTTGAGCGCGTAACGCGGCCATGTCCAAGTTGTCAGAAACCGGTCGATTCCGAATTCGTGTTCTGCCCTTGTTGCGCGGCACGACTCCAAGCCGTATGTCCAGAATGCGGGAAATCAGCCGAAGAGGACTGGATAGTCTGCCCGCATTGCGGCAAGAAGCTGAAGAAGGAGACGAAATAGATCCTTTTAATAAAATGTGGGTTTGATGAATCAAACCCCTACAAATAGAACGCCTGTACAAAAAACAAAATCCGTTTAGTTCATTTATATATTCAATAAGGTGGGTTTGATGAATCAAACCCCTACAATTAAATAATATCCATAGATTAGCAAAAGGTGGGTTTGATAAATCAACCCCCTGCATAAGCCTCCTACCAAAAAAATCCATTCAGTTCATTTATATATTCAATAAGGTGGGTTTGATGAATCAAACCCCTACAAATATGACCGGAAAATTTACTTATTATTCTTTATTTTTTTACCCTAGCTTTTTCTTCTCTCAATCACTCCCAGAATTCCTGGCAATATGATTACAGTTGTCAGGAAGCAGGCTGCCACTCCAAGGAAGAGCGAGCCTCCAAACATACCCCAACCAGGGAAAGCAGAGAACATCAATGAGCCGAAGGCGAACATCGTCGTCAGCGAAGTGAGAAAAATAGCTTTTCCAGTGCTGGAGAAGACAATCCAAATTTTATCCTTTCCTTCACTTCTCCATCGATGCAGGATGTGCACTCCATCATCAATACCGATGCCGATAATCAACGGAAGGCCCATGACACTCATCATAGAAAGCTGGATGCCAGTCAGGTTCATCAGGCCGACCATCCAGAACACACCCAAAGCTAGGGGAATCATTGCCATCAAGGCGTGACCTGGTTTACGAAAATCAGCCCACAGCAGAAAAAATACAACGACCAGAGTCAATATGATCGCGTTTCGTCCGTCACGGCCGAATATTTTGAGAAGGGCAACAAATAATGGGGGCATACCAGTTGCTTTTTTGCTCACCCTTTCTACATCCGCAGCGAACTTATTAAGAAACTCCCCATCATAAATACTCCCGGCTGGATAGACTGTTATCAGAAATTGATCCCTGGTTCTATTGCTGTAGCGATCCAGAATGGTAACAGGAAGCTCTTCCAACTGAATGGACTCGGTCGAGCTCATCTTGATCACAGATTCTTTAAAATAGGGCCCGAAATTCTGCTGAAAATTTGAGAATCCTCGGGCGCTTGCCAAAACATCCGCATCCAACTTTTGTAGCAATTCCTTGATTACATTCCTTGAATTCGGGTTCTCAGGATCACCCACGATATCTTTGCACTTATTATCTACCTTGTCCTGTCCGCCTATGAAAGCCATATCCTGCATTTCCATGATGTTCATCTCCAGCCGACCTATCTCATCTTTCAAAGTGGATAACTCGCCCGGGAGCACTGCTTGCTTTACACGAGCGGATCGGATTCTTTCCAGGACCTCGTTTATATGAGGAATCCTTTTCTGCTGCTGCTCTTCGGAAGGGACAAAGACTGAGATATCCTCAGTTATGGCCACTGAACCCAGTTCACGGTACTTTTCTGACAGTTCATAGGATTCGTTGACGTCATCGGCTAAAACCAAAGCATAATCCATGCTCAAATCAAACTTTTCCATTATTGTATCCAGCAGCCAGATCGAAGGGACATCCGGTTCCATATTCCTATAATCATAGTCCCAGCGGATTCTTGATGCTGACCAAATAAGTAAGGCACTCATAAAAATCGACGCGGCTATTGATAAGACGTAATTTTTACTAAGCCATTCTCCCGCGCGTCCCAGAAAACGAAAGGAGATATCTCGCTCGACGAATTTCTCCACTCCTTTTCTTCTCTCACGCCTTCTATCTCGGAGACGTTCTCTCCACACAAGCATGACTGGCAAGCAGAGCATAGTGGCTAAAAGAATCGCCACAAGGCCTGTTCCCGTGACCAATCCCATCTCTTTCATGGCTCGTGAAGAACTGATGACCAGAGCATAGAAGGCACAAGCTGTAGTCATTGCTCCTGTCAAAATCCCTTTGCCAGTCTTTAAAAATGTGCTCTCCATGGCCATGGCTATCGTATCTCCAGCAGCACGTCTTTCTGTGAATCCGGAAATAAGATGGATAGAAAAGTCAATACCCAGTCCAAGAACTATCACAGCCAGCATGGAAGTAATCATGTTTAGCTGCCCGACCACAATAGCTGCGCTTCCGAGGGCCCATAACACACCAAACATAAGATTTATTATGGCGAAAACTGGAGCTACCCACATCCTGAAGGAAATCATCAGCAGGAGCAAAATGGCTATAAAAGCAATCACTGTAGTATACCCAAAACTCCTCAGAGCATAGATCTGTTCATCATGCTCCTTAGGTATCGCTCCGCACAGCCCTGCCTCAACGTCAGGAAAATCCTTTAATAAATTATCCACAACCGCCTGAACAGCTACCGTTGAGCTCATGATAAAATTCCTATCCATCAAGGTGAAGTTGGGAATAGCGTTTAAAATAAGGGCCTTTTTATCATAGGAAAGGGCATAAGGTTCGCCGAAAAGAAGCTTATCAACAGCTATCTCTATTTCTTCATCTGAGATATCTCCCCCGCCTGTTGTCTTTTGTAGGGTGAGAACCAGATTTTGAATCCCCTCCAAGAACGATACTGCACTGTCTTCTTTCTCCCGGGTTGAGAGCGAATCTTCCCGACCGACGTACTCCTTTTCCATCGAGTTATTGAGATTTGTCAGCAAACCTATCAAGTTGGGATCCATGAAAACATCCTTCATGTTTTTTAAATCATCTTCTTTAACAAGCATCAGCATATGATTTCTTAAAAAATCGATATCCATTTTATAATCAACGCGCTGAAACAGTTTAAAATTCATCTGAGATTGCAACGTTTTGATTTCGGATTGAAGCTCTGATATTTTCGACTCATTCCCCTTTTCTTTTAATTTTTCTATCTTTTTTTGAAGCTTGTCGATTTGCCTTTGGAATGAATCATCTCCGCTTGTATCTCTCGTCTCTAAAATTTGAGGGGCGAGCTTATCTGCAAACTCCTTGATGCGTTTTTCTTCGCCTTGAACAACCACGATAAGGCTTGTGGCTGTGGCGAATTCATCGATTATCTTATTAAATTGGATGACTTTCGGATCACGCTCTGGCAGCAAATCCGAGGTGCGCGTGGTAACGCTCAGCTGCCCGGCAAAAGCACCAAAAATAACAGTTAGAAGCAAAACAATCAGCGCCATCCTCCAGGGATGGGAGGTATGCCAGTGGGCCAGGCTTTTTAGGATCTTTTCTCTCATTTATCTGTCCTCTCCTTTCCTTTTACAGATTAAAAATAAACTCGAGCCCGAATCAAGCCACCATTACCCATGGTTTTAGCAAAAACTTTTCCTTCCTTGCCGATATTAAAATTCAGATAGGCAAAAATCTCCACATTATCTGAAAAAGAATAATTCAGAGTCGGAACCAGAGCAAAGCTGTTGTCCGAGACGCTGTAAATCGTTGAAATTCCGACAGACATTAAATCAGTGGCAGGGTGCTGGATGAAGGCATAGATTTGATCGCGGGAGATGGCCTTCTGTTCCAAGGCTATCATCCGCATCCAATCATTGAGGTTGTATTGTTCATAATCAGTTTTTCCCAAAGTATTCCTGTAATACTCGATCATCATGTAAGTTTGGAAATTAAAGGTGTAATCTGTTCCGACCACAAGTTCGTAGAAATTTTCTGAATTTTCCATCCAGTTATAGGCATACTCTGCCCAAACTCCTAATCCTAAAAGCTCGCCGGCTGTGCTTGCTCCGAGGAGCTGCCTTTTTCCCGGTAATTCCAAGAAATTCATGCTTACAGGATCAAACTGGGTATAATCATGAAAACGCCAGACCTTCTCTATCCCGGTCATAGAGTAATCGAAGTGCGAAATCCTCCCCTTGAGCTGAATCAATTTGGCCGAGTTTTTCCAGGTGTCCTCAGGAGAAAAGAGAGTTGTGATTGTGTACATAGAACCCAGCGAAACGTCCAATCGCATAGCATTGTGACCTGGCTGTTCGTAGGTGGGGTCGAAGAGTTCTTTTATATTAAACACATCAGTCGGATTCCAGACATAACCAGTCCCCAGAGAGATCTGTTGCTTGCCCACGGTCAGGTCAAAATGTTTAAAAGATAGCTTGATGTAGGCATTATCGAGAAAATGCCGGTCTGAGAACGGGAGCACGTAAAAAGCCTCCATTCCAAGCGGAACTTCAGCAACGACTTCAGCAGGCAGAAAATCGAGTATGTTCCATTCTGTTTTTCCATGAAAGGTAATGTAATCGAAATTTGCGGCAAAAGTGACTTTTTCTGATAAACTGGATTTTAAATCAACCCTTAGCTTGTTGGAATAAAGGAGCAGGAATTCATCCTTAATATCGGCACCCATGGCTTGAGATTCGAAATACCCGAATAGCTCAACACTATCCTGAGCAGCTACGGCGGTGAGGCTAAACGAGAAAAAAACCAGTACAGAAAGCCACTTCTTCATTTCTTCAATCCTCTTTCTGTAAACATGCTGTCAGGCAGGGTGATATTGTATTTCACTTCGAGAAGTTCAAGTTCGGTTTGAGTGTTGTCATTCTTATTGTGCATGACAACCTTCATCGCTGTTGGAATATCGTCGATGACTCGAATATCGCTCTCAATCAATCTTTTTTCGTGAAGAGTAGGGTCATCTTCGTCATAATAGTCAATTACTACGGGAACAAAATTCTCTTTGATTACCCACATGATCAATCTGGAATATGAGACGTCGCTGTCTGGTTTGCGGGTTAGCTCTAATTTATAGCAATCATACCCTTCCATTTTTTCATCCTGAAGTCTTTTCGGGCTAAAATCGTTTATAAAAGCATCCCCGCTCCCCATATCCTCATAAGAAAAATCGCTTCCCTGCATTTTCTGTTTTTTGGCATGTGATGCAAGCTTACGGACGCGTTGTGTCCGTGGAAAGTACATCCATATATCATCGGCATTGTTCAGCATAAGTGTCGCCTGATCTTTCACGCGCCTCGGTTCCAGATATCGCACGAGATTTTTCTCTCCTTTGTTTTTGCTCCATGATTCATAAACGAAGGTTCGTTTCTGACCTGAGGTGGTCTGGATTGTCATTTTTGCTTTAGCATGAGCTGTCTCTACATTAAATAAATCATTTACTTTCTGGACTATGTCTTCACCCGTAAGCTCCTGGCCGTATAAAACAGGCACCAAGAGCAAGGCTATTAAACCTGAGATTATTATTTGTTTCATGGGATATCCTCCGCTTATTGCCATCATAGTTTTATATTGATGCTTATTTTTATTTTTATGTAATTCAGCTTAGGACAATCAGCCTTCAGTATAATATTACCAGATAAAAGTCAGCAAACGTAACTTTCTTCAGAATATGAAGTGTATTAATCAACTATTTTAATTAATATTTCAATTTGAGGAAAGGGAAAAATTTTTTCGTTTCCGGCATATATAAAGTTATATTAATAATATTATTTCCATCATTTCTATTTGACAACTAGAGTTTTCCTGTGCTATAAGCCTCTCTGTCCAGAGAAAAAACGCCAATCTACTCGCCTTCTGGATATCTTGACTGCCAATAGGTAAGCACCGAAGATAAGAATTGGAGAAAAGTTGCAAATTCATAAAACGAGAAAGTTCGACTCTAAAAAGCATGGGCTGCACATCAAACTTAAAACATCTGGACTTAATCTGGAAAACAATTCTCGAGTAGGAGTTATCGGCAGCGGACCAGCGGGTTCTTTTTTCAGCTACTTTCTCCTTGATCTGGCAAAAAGGGTTGGAATAAATATTCAATTAGATATCTTTGAATCCCGCGATTTTTCTGCCCCAGCTCCAGCCGGGTGCAATATGTGCGGCGGAATTATTTCCGAATCGCTGGTGCAAACTTTAGCCACAGAAGGAATAAATTTACCACCCTCGGTCGTCCAAAGGGGAATAGAATCCTATACCCTGCATATGGACGTTGGCAGAGTAGTAATTGATACTCCTCTCCACGAAAAAAGAATTGGGGCTGTCTACAGAGGGGCTGGGCCGCGCGGTATAAAAGAGAAAAAATGGGGCAGCTTTGACGGCTATTTGCAGGACCTGGCCATGGAAAAGGGCGCACATTTAATACAGGCGAGGATTAAAGATATTGGTTGGGATGACAAGTGGCCTCAGATCAAAACCTCGACTGGATTGGAAAAGGAATATGACCTTTTGGTGGTTGCCGCTGGAGTAAACTCTCCAACAATTAAGCTTTTCCAAAATACAGACTACATCCCCCCTGACACCACAAAAACTTTCATCTGCGAGTATTATTTAGGCGAGGAAGGCGTGGAGAATTGCCTGGGAAGCTCCATGCATGCTTTCCTTCTTAAAATACCGAGGCTGGAATTTGCAGCATTTATCCCCAAGGGAGACTACGCGACAGTATGCATGCTGGGGAAAAAGATTAATAAGGAGCTTGTGCAGTCCTTTCTTGAAAATCCAGAGGTGAAAAGTTGTGTGCCTCCCGATTGGAACATGAACCATAAAGCCTGTCAATGTTATCCCCAAATAAACATCAAGGGATCTAAGAAGGCTTTTTCCGACAGGATAGTTTTCATCGGAGATTGCGGAGTGAGCAGGTTATATAAGGATGGGATCGGGGGTGCCTACTGTACAGCCAAAGCAGCTGCTACCACCGCAATTTTCGAAGGTATTTCAGCTCATGACTTCAAGAAACATTTCTGGCCGGCTTGCAAGAGAATTGAAAAAGACAACAGAATTGGAAAGATAATATTTTTTGCTGTTGGCCTTGTTCAGAAGGTACGTTTTGCCCGACGTGCCGTCTTTCGCATGGTCATCATGGAGCAAAAAAATAAGAGTGGGCGCAAAAGAATGAGCATGTCCTTATGGGACTTATTAACAGGGAGCGCACCTTACCAAGAAGTCTTTTGGCGTATGTTTCACCCTTTTTTCTTTATCCGCTTTTTCTGGAACATTGCTGTTGCTGTATTTCCTTTCAAAAGAAAGCGCTTTCAGAAGAGGACCTATGGGTACAGGTGAATTGGGCAGAGTGTATCAAGAGGGCGAGGTTATTATCCGCCAGGGAAAAACAGGAGACTGTATGTATGAAATCCAGGACGGGAAGGTGGAGGTGATCCAAGAGATTAGCGGCAAAGAAGTTCGCTTAGCTGTGCTTGGCAAAGGAGATTTCTTTGGTGAGATGGCTATCTTTGAGCATGATGTTCGCTCTGCTACTGTCCGAGCTTTGGGAGAGGTCCGAGCCCTTACCATAGATAAAAGAACTTTTCTTCGTAGGATAACCGAAGACCCGTCTCTGGCTTTTCGAATTGTCGAAAGGATGTCACACCGCATTCGCGAGATGAATCGTGAGCTTGCTCGACTAAAAACCTGAGGTAAGCCTACTTTTGAATTTTTATCCTCACTATCCTAAGCATTTATTCATATAATAGAAACGACGAGAAATCTTAAGATATCTGGACAAAATAGCGGCTATTCTGGTATTTTTTCTACATAAACGGAAAGATAAATGCCTATCATCAACATCATCAGCCAAGACGGTCAAATATCTGATTTCCCGATTGCTAAGAAAAAAACCACCATAGGCCGCAGCAGAGATAACGATATCGTCCTGGCCGATCCAAGAGTTTCCCACTACCACGCCATAATAATCGAGCAAGATAAAAACTTTGTTTTAACTGATCTTGGAAGCCACAACGGCACGATGATCAATAAAAAATTTGTTCAAAAGTTCCTGCTGAAACACGACGACGAGATAAAGATTGGGAATACCAAATTGACATTCCTGACCAAAGAAAAAAAATCTCCCTCACGTCCTGATACTCTTATCGTGACAAAGGAGAGCGAATACGAAAAATGGCATCAACAAACACTAAAAATCAGTCCTAAAGAAAGTTGTCAGGAGGATTCACAGACATTATTAGCCTCTCCAAAGCCTAAGAAAGCACTCAAAAAACAAATTATTTCATCCCTATCGAAGAGGAAAAGTCGGAAAGCAAAATCAAAACCTGAGGCGTTGCCCTCAGAAAGAGCGAACAAAGTTCTTTTTGTCCTGTATGAGATTAGCAGGCAGTTGAATTCTATCCACGACTTTAACGAACTGCTTAAGAAAATAATGGACCACATTTTTATGGTTATCGATGCTGATTACGGCTTTTTAATCCTTACCGATGAAGAAAAGAATAATCAGTTCATACCCGCAGTTATCAAATACAAAGATGACAAAATAAAGAGCAAGGGAGAAATAAAAGCAAGCCAGACGATCATCAATAAGGTCATTCAAGATAAGGTTGCTCTTCTTACATCCAATGCCATGGATGATTCGAGGTTAGCCCATGCCGAAAGCGTTTTAGGCCAAAAAATCCGGTCTGCAATGTGTGTGCCTCTCTGGAAAAGAGAAAAAATTATCGGCGTTATTCAGTTAGATAGCACAAGGATTGATAATCAATTCACCGAAGAAGACCTCGAACTACTTAAGACAATCAGTTGCCAAATGGCCATGATACTTGAGCAGGCTAGTCTCAATCAAAAGATCCGAGAAGAAGAGCGAATGAGAGGCAGGCTGGAGAGGTTTCACTCCCCTCAGGTAATTGACATGATATTAAAATCGAGTCAGGAAGAAAAAGAAAACATCATGGAAGCCAAAGATTTGAAGGCCACGATTCTTTTCTCAGACATTATTGGTTTCACAGAACTCACTGAAAAGATGCCCCCCCGTGAGATAAACATGCTCCTGAATCAGTTTTTCTCCCGGATGACGGATATCATTTTCGAGAATGACGGAACATTGGACAAATACATAGGAGATAGCCTTATGGCTATTTTCGGAGCGCCCATAGAAAAGAAAGACGATGCTGAAAGAGCAGTTTCAGCAGCCCTTAAAATGCGACAGGAGCTGGCAGCGATGATTGACAAGGCTGGGCATAGGGAAAAATTTGATATACGGATAGGCATCAATACTGGGAATGTTGTGGCTGGGAATATTGGCTCACTCAAACGGATGGAGTACACTGTTATCGGAAATCCAGTTAATGTTGCCTCAAGATTAGAATCGCTTGCTCAGCCTAATCAAATCATCATCGGAGAAGATACATACAACCACGTAAAAGGGAAATTTAAGATTAGAAAAATCGGCCCCAAGAAGGTTAAAGGAAGCAGCAAAGATATTATAGCTTATGAAGTCTTAGATTAAGTGGAAGCTGGGGATTATTTTTTTACATCAGTTTATCTTCGATCTTGAACACGAACAAGAGTCCCTTCCATTCCTGTCGTGATATTTGCCGCATTAGCCTCATCTGTGTCAATATGCATGCTCAGTCGAAAATCAGGATGGACCCGCACCAAGACATCACCGAAGATCAACGTTCGTTCCCCTTTAACTTCTACCATAACAATATCGCGGTCCTTCAAGCCAAAGGAAAGGGCATCCTCTGGACTCATGTGAATATGCCGAAATGAACAGATTACTCCCTGGGGTATTTTGGACGTCCCCTTTAGTCCCTCGAGAGTGATCCCTGGACTGCCCTTTAGATCGCCGGAGGCGCGAATCGGTGCCTTAACACCCAACTTAAACTCTTCGGTCATAGAAATCTCAACCTGGCTTTCTTTCCGTTCAGGACCAAGAATCCTCACTCGCTCGACTCGCCCTTTGGGTCCTATAAGATTTACTGTTTCTTCACAGGCGAACTGGCCCGGCTGAGAAAGGTCTGATCTATGAGTTAATTTACTCTCCGAACCGAAGAGCACATTAATTTCATTTCGTCCTAAATGAACATGGTGAGCTGATACCTCGATAGGAAACTTCTTCTCCTTTTGGCCTTCTATTACCTGTGATACATCTTGATATCCCAGGGTGCGGATAGTTTCGCGGGCAATCATTCTTCCCTCATCAGTAGGAATAACTAAGACTTTAATCCGAGAGCTTTCGTCCGAGATGTCTCCCACCTCACCAGAGCCCGGTGATGTCGTTTTATTAAGGATGTTATCAATCCGGATTTCCATATGAGATAATTCCTGACAGGCTAAACTCCTGATCCATGCACTCCCTTCACCGATGCCTCCTGTGAACACAAGTGCGTCCAATCCGCCTATGGCGGCCATATAGGCGCCTATGTATTTTCTGATTCGGTAGCCGAAGACATGCATAGCTATTAATGCCCTTTGATTACCTTTGTTGGCCTCCTCTTCTATCTTCCGTAGGTCGCTTGATATCCCTGAAAGACCCTTAAGCCCGCTCTCGCGATTCAGGATTTCATCAACTTCATCAATTGATAATCCTTTTTCCCTGCAAATGTAAATAATTGCTGAAGGATCAAGGTCACCGCACCTTGTGCCCATTATCAGCCCTTCCAAAGGTGTTAATCCCATGCTGGTATCCACTGACCGACCGTGGTCAATCGCACAGAGAGATGCACCGTTTCCTAAGTGACAGGTAATAATCTTCATTTCCCGGAAATTGCGTTTTAAATAAGAAGCAGCCTGAAGGGCGACATAGTTATGTGAGATGCCATGGAAGCCGTATCTGCGGATGTGGTCTTTTTCATAATATTCATACGGAAGTCCATAGAGATAAGCATGTCTTGGCATTTTCTGATGAAAACCAGTATCAAAAACAGCTACCTGCGGTACATCTGGCATTAGTTTGATGCTTTCCTTGATTGCCATTAGGTTTGGCGGATTATGGAGAGGCGCCAAACTCGAATATTTATCGATGTCTTCAATAACCTGTTCATCGATTATCACCGGGCTACTGTACTTATCACCACCATGAACAACCCGGTGACCCACCGCGCTGAGCTCCTTGAGATCACTGATCACGCCTTCTTTGGAGTCGGTTAGCAAAGCAATAACAGCCTTAAATGCCTCTTCATAGCCAACGCTGCCGAGTTCTTTGGTAGCCTTTCCCTTATTGGATGAGGATATAATGCAAGAATTATCCAGACCAATCCTCTCAACAATGCCTTCGAGGTTATTTGTTTCCTGAGCAGTATCAAAGTAGCTGTATTTCAACGAGGAACTTCCGCAGTTTATGACCAGGATTTTCCTTGGGATAGCGGGAGATAACCGGAGTCCGTAAGGATCTGGCAGATTCTGCCAAGCATCTTCAACCCTTGTCTGCTCTTCTTCATTCTTTTGACGGCTTTTTAGCCTATCGGTTATGGTTTTGGCCATAACCTTCACGGCTTCAGGGTTAACCGCAACAGTAGTCAAAAAAGTCTGCTGAGGAATTAGTAAAAGATTACATTTCTTTAAGGCTATAACATCAGCGCTTGTGGGTTCGCCAGTGAGGAGCGACATTTCACCAAGAAAATCACCTCGCTCAAGCATTCCAAGCCTGATCCGCTCGCCTGTTTTGCTGGTAATCACAGCTTCCGCTTCACCATCCAGGACTATTCCGAGAAACCGCCCGGGATGGCCGAAATGGATAATCACTTCCTGGGGAGAGAAAGTTTTTACATGACTATTCTCTATCAACTTTTTCAGATCTGCATGGGAAAATTTTTTAAATAACGGTAATTCCGCCAAAAACTTCTCAATATTTTCCATCCTCTCTTACCTCTCGAATTCTGCCGAATTAATTCTCCGATTATTCTGGCTCGTGGCATAGAATATATGACCTTCAACTTTAGTTGTCAAATTAACTAGGGAGAATGGATTAAGACGATCTTAAAATAGACGGAAAGAGGTAAGTAAAACTATTGGAAAGGATAGTTTTAAGGATTTTTGCAGCTTTTTAGCGAAAAGCTGAGCTAAGAACTGTTTGTCCTACTTCTCCAGGCCTTAATATATTAGCTTACTCTTTTTACTGTGATAACAGGAATCAGCACATACTGATCTCCAAGTCCTTCTATAGATTGGTCTGCCTGAAAATCTAAAACTACTTCAGTGACGTTATTGTTCAGAACAGTGAAAGCCACAGGGATTCTTACCTCCAGGCCGGGTGATATACTGATATCGTAAGTTATGCCATGGACAACGATGGCCGCCTCGCTTATGACTATGATGACATGGGTGTAGGTCCCCTCTTCTAATTCAACATCAAGTATGCGCTCTTCTATATCCTGCAACAGGAGCAAATCAAACGTTCTCTCACCTTCCCATACAGTTACTATAGATTCATCATCTTTTTGGACTTTTATGGCAGTAATCGTGATTAGTACTTGTTCTAATCCTTCAATCGGCTGGTCTGTCAAGTAGAGCTCGAAGTTTCCTGTCTTATCAGCAGTACATCCGCCTAAGAGTAAGATAATAGATAGTGCAGAAAGGGTTAGTTTTTTCATCCTTCTTCCTCTTTGGTCATTTTCATCGCAACTCTCTCGAAAATCAATCATCTCCAAAGATGATATTGAAGGTGATTTTTTCTCACCTATAAGCGCAAAAGCCTTCCGTATCCTTTTATCTTATTCTTATTTCTCGCTCTCTTCATCATAGCCCATAAGGTTGCAGTATTGCTTGATACAACGGGTACACCCAGTTCTCCTTCAAGCTTATCTATCGCTTCGATGCTCTTGAAGTTTGTACAGCTGATGAATATCCCCTGAGCTTCTGGTTCATATACTTCTTTAGCTAGCTCATAGGCGACGCTCGGGTTTTTGCTTCCAACTTCACTGTTTTGTATTATTCCCAAGCCTTTAATTCTTAAAACATCTATTTCATTTTGCTCAAGAAAGCTTTTCTCAAGCTCGTTTATCTCCTCAATATAGGGAGTGGCAACGCATAGTTTTTTTACCCTGAGCTCACCAAGCGCATCAATCACTGCCTTGGCTGTGGCCACGGCAGGAATCCCGGTCTTCTCTTTTATTTTTTTCTCTATCTCTCCCCCCTGATCTTTTCCCTTTAACAGGCTTCCTGAAGTGCAGCCATAGCCTATGACATTGACCTCTGCATCAGCAAGGCGGATTGCTGCTTCTATCATCTGATCTTCCATTTCTTCCAGCTCATCAACCGTGATCTTTTGAAGTCTTATTCGTCCAGTATGCACCGTCGCCCATCCTGAAGCCATCCTCCAGAATTCAGCCTCCATCGTAGTGTTCGAGGAAGGAACTATTAACCCGAATCTCATATTATTCCTCATGTGAAAATTCATAACAGATGAAGTCCAAATCCGAAGATCTTTTGCATTTATTTACTTGTATCATTTGAAAACTCTGAGGTCAAACGAAGCAAAGCTTAATTATTCTATATAGAGATCTTGGAGTTAAATTTGATATTCAATAGGATTGATTAATTTAAGATCAAGAAAGAAAGGCTAAATCCCGCCAAATTTAGGAATCACATTGAAGGATATGGATTCAAATACAGCCAGCTTAGGACAAATAAGCTTGTCTATTTCTGATACTTGGATTTTTTCTCTGCTTTTCTTTATTTTTTCTGAGTTTTCTCCTTAGGCAGAAAATCCTCCATTAACCACAATTCTGGGCTGTCACCCTCATATCCTGAAAAAACAAAACTATCTCCATCAGAGGACCAGTCAAGGTGAAAAAGGCCTTTATCTACCAAACCCGTCTCGACATCTTCTGTGCTTCCATCATCTATTGAAGCGACTCGAATACTCTTACCATAAGACTCAGTTCCGTAGATATAAGCGATCCTTTTGCTATCTGGAGACCAGGCCAATTCTATGTGGACATGGGCCAATTCTAATTTCCCCACCACCCGCGAGACTCCATCACTTACCGAAAGGATTTTCAGTATCCCAGCCTTGAAAGGGTCTTCATCAGGAAAGGAATAATATGCAATCCATTTCCCATCAGGGGACCAGGCTATTGGACCGAACTTAGCTCTATCGGAATCCGATGTCAAAGCTTTCGGCTCTCCACCATCTGCCGGAATGGTGCAGATATTCACCTCTCTAAATCCCGTAGAATAAACCTTATCCAATATGGCGCGTACATAGGCGATGGTTTTCCCATCCGGCGACCACCGAGGGAAACCATTATTAAAGGATGAAGCAGCTTGGGTGAGCTGTTTTGGCTTTCCTCCATCAACGGGAAGTGTCCAGATTTGCCAGTGCCAACCAGTATCTTTTTTGGACTTTCCCGCAAAAACAATCGTCTTTCCATCCGGAGATACATCATTTCCTCCTCCCCATGAAGGTTTGATCATTTTCTCATCGAACTCGATGGGAATAGTTTTCACCTTGCCTCCCTCAGCAGGAACAACAGCAAGTGATAATCTTTCCCAATCACCACTCCCCTCATCTAGTTCATTTGTATGAAATATTCTTTTTCCATCGGGAGACCATCTGGGTTGTCCCGGATATCCCCCATGTGAAACCAGCGCCGCTTTCCCGCCCGTTGACGGCAGCGTGTAAAGGCCAAATTCCGTGTGGCTGCGAAATACCGCTGCGATCTTATTATCAGGCGTCCATCCTGCTAAAGACATGATCCCTCCAGTTCCTTCAGGAATGTCAATCTTAACTAGCTCCCCAGAGGCCGCTCCATCCTCTCCAACAGGGATTGTACAAATTTGCTGGCTCTTCAGGTCCAGAAAAGCAATCATGTCTCCGTCAGGTGACCAGGTAGGACTTGACGCATTCCCGGCATTGGCAACCAGTTTTGGAGCCCCACCCGAAGCCGGTATCACCCATAAACCTCCACCCGCTCTACCTAGATTTTTTGTGTCTACATAGGCGATCATCTTTCCATCTGGAGAAAAGACCGGTTCTCTGGCTTGGGCCTCAACCAATTGCTTCGGCAAGCCCCCATCTACGGAGATTGTATGGATATGACACTCCTTATTGTCAACCGATGAAAAAGCCAGGATCTTTCCGTCCGGAGACAAACTCATTCTATAGTTTACGATACGTACATCGCGGTAATTTTCATACACTTTCCTTGGCTTTCCACCTTCGGCCGAAACAATATACATACCGTGTTTCCCCTCTTTTTCTTTAAATTTTTTAGGTTTTATCCAGTCATTGAATACGATCCATTTACCATCACCAGACCAGGCAAGTCCAGACCAATCAACTTCCACATCGCCAGTATTCACTATGCTTGGAGCCCCGGGAAATTCAGAACCCAGTTTTCCCGATAGGGACATCATCCAGAGCTTTTTGTCAGATGGAGAAGCGAAAATCACTTTTTTGCCATCCGGAGATAACTGCATGATCCAAGAAAGCTTGGTCGGAACCCGAAGCTTTCGGAAAGTAGGCATATGAGGCACTTTTTCCAGCTCTTTGGCCATACTGGCAAGTTTTTCCTTGGCTACGGCAACTTCTTGCCGCTGATCTGGATAGTTATCAACTACTTTCTGAAAAGCTTTTTGTGCTTCTCTCAAACCTAATTTTTCATAGCAGAGGCCGATATACAGTTGAGACTTGGCAGCGTATTCTCTTTCATCTGGATATTTTTTGATGATTTCGCTGAAGAGCTTGATAGCTCCTTTGAGGTCGCCCTTTGTTTCCATGGTGAATTTGGCCTTCTCAAATAGGACTTTGTGTTCGGAGGAATTCTGGAAACCGAAGGCCATGAGTATGGCTGCTATAAAGGCAAGGAGAATAAGAGTCTTTTTGGAATTCATGCTATTACCTCCTGCTGGTGATTTTTTCATTCGCCAACAATGTAAGTCTTTTAGCTTCCTGAGTTGTCAAATAAAAGTAAAAGAATGTAAAAGATTGTCATCCGACAAATCGATATCCTTCTCCGTAAACTGAAAGGATAAATTTTGGATGAGATGGGTCCCCCTCGATCTTTTTCCTCAATTTCAATATATGATTATCGATGGTTCGGGTGGTGGGATATTTTTCATAACCCCAGATTTTATCCAGCAAAGCCTCTCTTGTTACCACTTCTTCCCTATGGGCAATGAAGTATTTTAAAATCTCTATTTCGAGTGATGTAAGATCCAATTCTTTATCTTTACGCTTGACTTTGAAGTGAGTGAAATCAATCTCGACATCGCCAAAGCGATAAACTTCAGGGACTGTTTTCCTCTCCCTCTTCTCACGCCTTAAGTGTGCTTTTATCCGCGCCAAAAGTTCCCGGATGCTGAAGGGCTTGGTCATGTAATCGTCGGCTCCTATTTCCAATCCCAGCACTTTGTCAATTTCTTCTCCCTTGGCTGTCAGCATAATAATAGGAATGCTTATATTTTTTTTACGAAGCTCTCGACAGATATCAAGGCCATTCATCTTGGGGAGCATAATATCAAGGATAATAAGGTGAGGTTGTTCCTCCAACGCCTTACGCAGGCCCTCAACACCATCGGACGCCCAGCCCACTTCATATCCCTCATCAGCCAGGTTAAGTTTCAATCCTTTAACCAGGTCTTCTTCGTCTTCTATGATTAATATTTTTTCTTTCATCCTGATTTATCCTTTTTTGGGCCGGAGAAAGGGAAAACCACAGAAAAGATGCTTCCTTTGCTTGGCTCGCTTTCGACTATAATCCGGCCCCCATGAGCTTCGGCGATGTGTTTAACCAGGGTTAGGCCAAGGCCGCTTCCGCCTGCATCAGAAACAGTTGCATTTTTTGCCCTGTAGAATCTATTGAAAATTCTTGATACATCCTTGGGCGAGATTCCTATACCTTTATCAGCAACCTGAAGTACTGCACCTCCGTTATCTTTGAATAATTTTACAGTTACTTCTTTTATCATGGGCGAAAATTTCATGGCATTGCTTAAGAGATTAATCAGCACACTGGCTATAGCTTCTCCGTCAAAATTCATTTCCGGAAGATCTGAGGCAATTTCCTTTTTTACAGAAAAACCTTTCTTCTCTAAATGATAACGGTACGACTCTAAGGTGTCTCGAACGATCTGGTCTAAGCTGCCTCTCTTAAAATCGAATTCTTTTCTGCCCATCTCAATCCGGGAAAAATCAAGGACATTGTTTATCAGGTGCGACAAGCGCTCGCTTTCTTTGGTTATTATCTCATAGGCTTCTTTCTTTTCGTCTTTCTTAAGGTCTTCTTTTCGCTGGAGTGTTTCTCCATAAAGGCGAATGAGAGTGAGGGGTGTTTTCAGCTCATGAGAGATATTATGAACGAATTCGGTCTTTAAGCGTGTAGTTTCTGACTCACGGGAAATATCGCGCACTATGAGATAAGCGCCCATAAGCATTAAAACCACGATAAAAGTCAGAAGAGCTCCGTATAGAAAATTCTCCCGGCGCGCGGTCCGTTCAAGGTCACTGAAGGCAGGCTGAGAGACAAGAAGTTTCCAGGGAAAAGGGAATTGGCGATAAGATAAGCGAAGAGAGTCTTCTGAAAATAATTCCTCTTTTCCGGTTAAGATATTCCGACCTCTCTCATCTATGACTTGAAGAGAGAGTCCGGTATCTTTTGTTAGATTTTCTAAAACTTTTGGGAATATTTCTTTTTTAAGGGAAGTTAGGTCCCAGCAAAAGCCACCATAAAAAGTTTTTTCTGACTGGAAGTTGGGCAGGACAGAGTAAGAGACAAGGCAAAATTCTTCTCTCCAAGCGGCAAGTAGGCGTCCTTGTTGTGCTTCGCCTCCCATACGAGAAAGTGTCAGCTTTTCTTTTAGCTTGGGGACGGCCTCCGTCTTTAAGAAATCTGAAAAAAGAAGCGTCTCTAAATAAGGAGATCGTTGTTCTTGGAGAGTCAGGTAAGATTCTCGAATTTCAGGAAATCTTCCTTCAGCAAATTTATCATCGAGAATTGACTCTATTTCGACAACGAAAAAATCATAGGAAGGAAGACTAATAAGCCAAAATCCATTCCGCATTTTTCTGTATAGTGAAAGCAAGATTTTCAGGCCGTTCTCTTCTCGCTTTCGGCGCTGCTCAATTTCATACTGTTGAAAAGCGGCCAATATCCCATAAGGATGCCCTGCTTGGTTCAGAAACTGCCCGTATTTAACAGAAAGTTCGCCATACACTTTATATGCTTCACGATATCTTCTTGAAGATAAAAGACAGCGCCCCAAAGCTTCCAAGGCAAATGCTTTGTGCTGGTTTGTGGGCGCAAGCGAGGTACACTTCCGATAAAGCTCAGCAGCCTGGGAATAATTCCTCCCGGAGAATTCAAGAGATTCTGCCTGCTTAAGAGCCTGAGCAAATTCGGTGTTTTGTACATTCTTTTCCTCTAAAAAGATTAAACTGTCGTCTTTTCCAGTTTTAGGGATAATTATTTGGTACTCGGCATTAAGCAGAAATAGTTGCCCCGCGATCTCCTTTGATAATGCAGAATAGTCAGAAAGGATTTGTTCGGTTTCTTTTAGGCTGGTTAGGCGAGTGAAATTTTCTTGCTTTAAAACTTTTTTTTCGTGCTCAAGAAGCTTACCCTCAATAGAATTCAGGGCAGATTCGCCTGAAATCCAGAGGTTAGAATCAAGAAGTTTTCTGACAGATTCCCGCCTTTGGGCAAAAGTGCTAAAGCTCAAATAGCCGACAACCAATGAAGGAAGTAAAATGGCTAAAAGAAAAATAAAGACTATTTTCCTCCTGGCCAATATTCCCTGGGTGAATATTCTCATTGCTGATATCGGAACCGGGCTTTGATTTGGATAAATTCATTTAGATTTTATCAGAATCAATTATTAAAATGTCAAAAAAATGTAAAACTTTGTCAGCAAATGTAAAAGAGGGTCCTAAGAAAAGGAAAAGATGAGCTGTAAGTAATATTACATTAAGTGCTAAAAGAAAAGTCTATAACCTTGAATTTGCTCTAATAAGAACGGGTAATAAAATGATGTGGCTTCAATCTCAAACCAATTCCATTTTCTTAAGGATGAGATTGAATCTGTTGTCTGAGCGCAGATTATCGAGGGTTTCATCTACAAGTATGGTGGCCAATGATATATCACTCTGCTCGAAAGCTTTCACGAGCCATTTAAAGGCCAGATCCTTCTCTCCGAGACCGCTGTAGATTTGGGCAAAGTAATAGGGCCTGATGTACTCTCCTTCTGACCTCTTATTCAACTCCTCGAGCACTTTCTTGGCTTCCTCTGTTTGTCCAGCCACTGCGTAACCCCATCCCAGGCCTCCTAATATCATCGGGTTATTACCTGACATATCCAGACCTTTTCTAATTTCTGCAAGGCCTACGTCATATTTTGAATCGAGTAAGTAAGCCTGTCCCATCATCCGATGCATATGGGGATGGATCGTTCCAATACTAAGTATCTTCCGAAACCGTTGCTTCGCTTCATCCTGCCTTCCTGCTCTGAGTAAGTACATACCAAGGTTGGCATTAAAATACCACGAGAGCGGATCAAGATCGACTGCTATCTCGGCCTCTACGATGGCTTCATTCTTCTTCCCAATTGCGCTTAAAAATGCGGCATACCCATCATGGGCTTCCGCATAATTCGGACTGAGCTTGATTGCTTCTTTCAGCTCTCTCTCAGCGCCCTTCCAGTCCCAATCATACAGCATTTTAACTACTCCAAGAGAGTAGTGAGCTTCGGTGAGCGTTCCGTCGATCTGGATAGCTTTCTCTGCAGCTTTCTTTGCTTCCGGATACACATCCTTCGGTGGCATATAATCCCATAAACCAAGGGGAATATAAGAGAGTGCCAGCCCCGCGTAAGCCTGAGCATAATCCGGGGCAATTTTAATTGCTCCCTTGAAGTACAGGAGAGCTTTCTCCATAATTTTGCCTATCTCCTTGTTCAAGAAGCTGCGACCTCTCAAATATAGGTCATAAGCCTCCAAATCATCAGGATGATGCTTCAGCAGAAGTTTCTTCTCTTTTTCATGAAGCTTGATATCAAGATTCTTCATAATTTCCAGGAGTATTTCATCCTGAATAGCGAACACATCTGACAGCTTACGTTCGTATTCTTTTGACCAGAGCTTGGAGCCATCCGAAACCTTGATAAGCTGAGCTATGACGTTAAGCTGCCTATCGACTCTTCTTACTCTTCCGTCAAGCAAAGTCTCTACGTAAAGTGTCCTTCCAATCTTGCGCTTTTTTAGGTCGCTCTCCTTGAATGAGAAAGAAGAGTTGCGAGCAACAACCCGAAGTTTTTCGATTCCCGTCAGGGCGTTTATTATTTCCTCTGCCATCCCGTCACAATAATATTCTTGGTCCTTCTGGAGGCTCAGGTCCGCGAAAGGAAGCACTGCGATGGATTTTTTTACCTCAATATCTTCTGATTCTTCTTCTCTTGTTTCTTCAAGTTCCTCAAATTCCTCAGCTTCTGGTTCTTCAACAGGAACAAACCTCTCTGAGGCAGGCAGATTTTTCTCAACCTGGTCCAATTCAGAAAGAAGCTCCTCTGCTTTTTGATATCTCGACTCACTAGCTTTTTCCATGCATCTCAGTATCACCAGGCTGAGAGCTTCAGGGATCTTATCATTTAATTCTCTTGGGTCCCGAGGTACCTCATTCTTATGCTTCAGGGCAATGCTTAAGGCAGTCTCGCCATCAAAGGGTATTCTCCCAGTCACCATCTCATAGACAATAACCCCTAAAGAATAAATATCTGACCGAAAATCTGCTTCCTTCCCTTCTACCTGCTCAGGAGACATGTACTCAGGGGTTCCGATCATCATCCCTGTATCCGTTACACCTTTTGTTTCAAGAGAGCGAGCTATCCCAAAGTCCATAATTCGAGCATTACCATCCCTGTCCAACATGATGTTTTGAGGCTTCAAATCCCTGTGCACAATCCCTTTCTTGTGCGCTTGAGCCAATCCCTCGCATACTTGCTTGGCAATGAACAAAGCTTTCCCTATACCTAATTGCCCCATCATCCTAACCACGTGCTTTAAATCATCGCCGGGCACGTATTCCATGGTTATGTAATAGATTCCTTTACCTTTGCTGAGATCGTATATCCGACAAACATTCTTATGGGATATCTTGCGGGCAGTCTTAAGCTCGTTCCGGAAGCGCGTGATTGTTCTTTCATTTGCCGCGACATCAGGATTCAATAATTTTAGAGCTATCTTCTCGTCGACCTCTTTATCCAGTACTTTATAGACAGTTCCCATTCCTCCCTTGCCCAGTTCTTCGATGATCATGTACCTTCCTGCAAATGTGCTGCCAATTTTAAATTCTTTGGTTAGAGAATGAGGTGCGTCTTTGGGAAGATTGATTTTTCCTGAAGGCGTAATTTTTGTGCCACACCTGCTACAAAAACGGCTATCAGCAGGATTTTCAGAACGGCATTGAGGACATTTCATCTCTTAATAATCCCTTCAAACTTGTATTTCTTGCTTAGTCTAGTATAATAATTATGGCTTTCTTGGGCCGGCTGGAGAGAGCTCTTACCTAATATTTTCATCAACCCCCCTTTTGCTAAAACAGCCGGCATCAAATACATCAACATCTTACTGATTACATGTCTGCTTTGAGCACTTAGCTCCCTCAAGGGGGATAGTCCTTTCTTACTCATTTCATTCCTGAAAGAAAGCCCAATCAGAGCTTACATATTACGTCAAGTTAAAATTAATAAAAATCCCCCTGGGTCGTAAATAGCCTTTTGAGATGATTCCTTGAATGATTTTCGTCCTTATTTTCTCACCTAAAAGGATGATTTTCCATCACCATATCAGGCAAATTCAACAGAACGCATACCTGGACTGTCTCCTTGCCTCCATAATTTGTGTCTTACGGGGTGAAATTTTTCTCCTCTAAGAAGGTGAGAAGAGAAGATTAAAAATCATCCATGAATTCACCTGTTTAGAGTATTGAACCTGTTAGCCTTTTCTAATTACGATATTTGTGCCAACGTATGTAAAAAAAAGCCACCGATGGACTCTCTAAAATCAAAAAATAAGAAAAAATTAAAGGTCCCGCCTGATCCTGAAGAGATGAATCAGGTAACGGGAGTCCTTAGATACTTTGATTCAGCATTCTCTTTGATAAAGATTTATCCTCCTGACAATCGCTCTGTCATAAAATCCACTGATTCGTTTTATGAGAGGCTAACAGAATTTCTTGATGAATATGAGAAGTTAGCTCTCATTATCGAAGAATTTAGCTTCTCCTACGAGGGCGAAACAATCTTTCAAGAAGAAGAAAAACTAAACAGCCTTCCTTTTTTCTTCTTTAAAGATGGGATGAGAGAGCTATCTTTCCATAATGGCCTGGAAAAGAGGGAGCTTAAAGATTTTCTAACACTCATAAAAGAAGAATCTTCCCTCCCCTTAGAAGAAAGTGATATTGTTAACTCTCTTTGGGTAAAAGATTTTGCTCATATACGATATTTCGCCATCGATGAATTTCTAGATTTAGATATTGGAAAAGGGGGAGAGAGAAGCACTGCTGATATTAAAGAATTTTCAAAAGGCTTAATAAGCCTCACTCCAGAAGATAAGATTGAGCTCTATAAAAGAAGCATCGCTTTAGGTCTTCAAGTAAATCCTATTCTGGAAGAGAAAGAGGATGATAAGGATCTGCAGGACTTTAATCTTCCTTATCATGTAGCAGCCGCATGTGAGGGAGAAAATCCTGAGTTAAAGTTAATGCTGTCAGAAAATAGAGAGACTCCTTCTATGGTGGCGATGGCCAATTTGCTTTTTGAAATTCTTTTCTTAGAGGAAAGACCCGACGAATTTTCAGCTACCTTAAACGTTCTTTATCAAGGCTATAAGGAAGTCGTCCATAAAGCGAATTTTCCCCTGGCTTGTTTGATTCTAGCCAGGCTCCAGGAATTAAAAAGTATGCTCCCTGATAAATCCGAAGAAAAGGAGAAATCACTCGATACAATCCTAGAGAAAACAAGAGACGAAAGCTTTATAGCTTTGCTGAGGGGATTATTCTTGGATGGCCAGATAAAAGATTATGACTCTTTCTTTCAATACTTATCACTTCTTGGCCCTAACTCTATTCCCCTTGCAGCTGATATTTGGGAGCATTCAAAAGACCCTTTTATTCTTCAGAAGGCCTCAACTTTTCTCCAAGAAATTGCCCAAGAGAATATTGCTCCTGTTGCAAAAATCGCTAGTGTAGACAGAGTGACTCTTACAAAAGAAGTGGTTGCCATATTAGGTAGAATAGGTGGAAAACAAATTCTTCCCTACCTTATAAATTTTTCTGAATATAAACATAAAGCAATAAGGCTCGAAATTATCCACGCTATGAGCAAGATTAAAGACAAAGATACCAATAAGATTCTAATGAGATTTCTTTCTGATAAGGACGGAGAAGTCCGCACTCGGGCTGCTATGAACCTAAAATATCCTGGAGATAAAATTACATTAAAATTTGTTATGCAATTGGTTCAAGAAAAAGATTTCACGAACAAAAGCAAGCTTGAGAAAAAAGCTCTTCTAAATTTTTTGGCATGCGCTAAAAACAGTGAAGTTATTGCCCTCCTGAATTCCATGTTGAAAAAATGGACCATCCTTGCCACGTCTAAGCAGAATGAGACTCGCCTCTGCGCAGTTTCTGCGTTGGAAAACATGGCAACTCCAGAAGCCGTGGATATTCTTAAAGAGGGGGCTAAGATACGAAACAAAACCATTCGCAACGCGTGCGATTTAGCTTTAAGGAGGATAGCTTAATAGATTAAGTTTAACCAGATCAGAATTATTGAGCGAAGTGCTTAATTCCATGAAAGAAAACACAAAAAAAGAGAAAGCAGATTATGGTGAGGCCGCCAAGAAGGCTCTGTTTAAAACCATAGATGCGGTATTTGTCCGCTTCGCTTCTGCCCTAAGAACAGCTCAAATATATAAATCCAATAACATCACCTATATAAAACAGGTCAATCTTCTTTTCGTTCTTTTACAAAAAACTTTAGAAGATGAAAAGGAAGCTGTGTTTGAATTTCGTGAAAGTTCATTATTTTTTAACACTTTTAGGGTTAAATTTGATTTTCTCAGCTACAACTACTTTAAGCTGTTATCTAAAGAGTTCAAGAAAAAGGAAATAGGAACAATCGGGTTTGATCATCGATTGGAAAAAGAAGAGCTGGCCCGGTTTGTACATTTCTTGGCTAATGCGAAAGTGAAAGAAAAAAATCCCTTTGAAGATTTTGAGGAAAAGCTAAAAGAGAAGGGAATAAAAAATATATATCTGGAGAAAATCCATCCCTATGACTTGGCGGCGTTAAAAGGGGAGGGGGAAATTAAGAAAGCTGCCAAAAAGATCTTTTTCAAGAGCATAACTCACCTTAAAGAGGCTTTCGAGAGAGAAAAAAAAGAAAAAAGGTTTCGACTAAAAACAACCCGAAGACTTGTCCAATCCATAATCGATATTGTAACCCAGGATGAGTCTTTCATGATTGGCTTAACCAGCATAAAAAACTATGATGAATACACTCTCAATCACTCAACAAATGTTTGCATTTTGGCCATATGTTTTGGAAAAAGATTGGGCCTTGAAAAAGAAGAATTATTGGAACTCGGCGTAAGTGCTTTTTTCCACGATATCGGAAAATTAGAGATTCCTAAAAAGATTCTGGATAAAAAAGGCAAATTAAGCAAAAAAGAAAGAGAAATAATGGAAAAGCATACCTACCAGGGAGTACAAAGATTGATTTTTCTCAAAGAACTTAGCTTCCTTCCCGTTAAGACCCTTTATGTAACCTTAGAACACCACCTCTGGGCAAACCTATCCGGATACCCCAGATTTTGGAAAAAGGAACATATCGATCTCTACAGTAAGATCGTTAAAATGTGTGATTTTTATGACTCTGTAACCACTAAAAGACCTTATAGAAAGAATATCTTACTTAAAGATGACGCCCTGAACCTGATGTTAGAGAAAAGCGGAACAGAATTTGATCCAAGTTTGCTCAAGGTTTTTGCTAACATGATAGGAATTTATCCTATCGGCACTCTTGTTGTTCTTAATACCAGGGAGTTGGGAATTGTAACAGAGACAAAATCGGAAGTGGCATTCTTACTAAGACCAAAAGTGAAGCTTGTCACTGACAGGATTGGCAACAAAATTGACGGCCAAATTGTAGATTTAACAGAAATGGACCCGGAAACAAGCGAGTACAAAAGGACAATTGTAAAATCCTTGGACCCCCGCAGATATAACATCCAAATCTCTGATTATTTTTTAGCCCAGGCCCAATAAGCAAGTTCAGAATTTATATTTGATTTGCTGCGACTTTTATGAAATAGTAGAAGTAAATAATTGAATTGGAGGATCCCTTATGGATAAAAAAAAGAAAAGAGATCCTTTAAGATATCCAGGACCTGAGCGCCGATCCGGCAAGGAACGGCGGTCTTTGAAGGAGCGTCGCAAAGCACAGCGAAGAAAACGAGAAAGACGGAAGGGATAAAGGCGGTAGAATATCTTTTCTTTCTGAATCTAAAAGAAACTATAGTTTCTTATCTTCATCAATAAATAACCAAGATTTATAGAAAAGGCGGGAGAATCAGTTTATCATTTTGACATCAGATTTTTCCTATGCTATAAGTTTTCTAGGTTAGAAGGGAAGAAGTTTGTATGGGCGTAGGATCAGTTAAGAATCATAAAAATACAAGGAAAAATGAAGAACCAATCCTGCAAATTCCCAGGAACCTTTCCTGGCTTCCGCTGCTTATGAGGGACAATCACAGTGAAAGGAAATAAATATTGAAGAGGATAGCTATCTCAACATCCAAGGGCGGAGTAGGCAAGACGTCCACTGCCATAAATCTCGGAGCCGGCCTTGCCCAGAAAGGCAAGAAAGTTCTTATTATTGACTGTGATCCCCAGGGAAACGTTGGAGGCCATTTCAATATTGCCTCAGAGCATACACTTTCAGAGCTGCTTATCGATGGACATAAGGACGTGATCATTGAGGTCCGCAAGAACCTGGATATAATCACTTCGGGCCGAAAGCGGCTTTATGATGCCCAGAGGGAATTAACCAAAGACGACTTTGGGATATTCAAATTCAAGGAGCGTATTTCATTTATCCAAGGATTTGATTACGATTATATTTTTTGTGATTTTTCTCCAACCGATACTCTTATAAACAGGGCTGCCCTTATTTTTTGCGATAACCTCTTGATCCCTGTAAGCCCGGGAATAGATGCCATAATGGGAGCTGAAAGATATATCGAAGTGGCCAATGATATCGCAGCCAGAGGAAATAGGCCGGTCGACATTTTCGGCATCCTGATAAACCTGTATGAGACAAAGACAATCATCTCAAGAGAAATTGATAATGTAGCAAGAGAAAAATGGAAAACGAAAGTATTCCAGACGAGGATACGAAAGAATGTATCTATAGGCGAGGCCAGGATTCAAAACAAAACTATCTTTGAGTATGCTCCTCGATCTAACGGCGCAAAAGATTTCATGGCGCTGACTGCGGAGGTCCTCAATGCCAACTAAGAAACTTAACCTAGAAGAGGCTCTCGAGAGAGAGCGCCTCGAACCCATATTAAAAGGAAGGCCAACCGGAAAGCTTCCGATGGAGAATAAGGACGAGGAAAAAGTCAAGAGTACCCAATCTTTTGAGGTGCGGTTGAAGACAAAGCTAGATATAGAAAATATCAAGCCAGATGTCAGAAATGTAGAAGTGGGGATGACGCCAGATGAAGTCATTAAAGTCGCGGGAAAACCGCGCTATATAATCGAGTGGTACACCGGCAACCTAAAATACAATTATGGAAATATATGGGTTGTTATGGAAAATGGAGCAGTTACGTGTTTAGTACGGTCCAAACACTTTGAAGAATATTGGGGAAAAAGTGATTACGAGAGAGAGGATCCTAAGGCCATAATTAAATAGCTACCGGTCTTAATAGCGTCATTTTTTATTCTTTTCTCATTTGACTTCAAATTTTTCCTATGCTATAAGCTTTTTTAGCGTAGAAATAGAGAAACCTACGCGGGTTCATAATCAGGTAGGAAGAACAGGAAAAGAAGATAATTGAAAATTGACAACAGAATTAAATTCCTACCCCAAAATTCGGCTTGGAAAATTCGAATATAGGAGGGGCTTTTGAAAAAATTGGATCGACGTATGCTAGACAAAGCTCAAAAAACAGAAACGACAGCAATCTTTGATGGGATAAGCGTCGTGGGGAACGTAAAGGGCTCTCATAATCTTTATCTAAACGGACAGTTCGAGGGAACGATCGATCTTACTGCGCTCTTGCTGGTAGGCAAGACAGGAAAGCTGAAGGGTAAAGTGAAGGCAGAGTACGTAATAATCGAAGGTGAAGTGGAGGGTAGAGTAACTGCTAAAGAAAAGGTTGAGTTGCGCGACGGAGGAAAGTATAAAGGTGAAATCTTAGCTCCCTCGGTCATGATTTCTGACAACTCCTTCTTCGACGGCATCGTGCAGATGTTGAAGGAAGGAACGGAACCGCCACCAATCTCTACTAAAATAAAACCTCCCGAGATCGAGGAGAGCAAGGAACCCAAGGCGAGCTAAGTCAAATCAGCAAAAGATTAGGCGATATTCTTCCTTATTGATTATTTGGTCTTGGTGGTCCATACGCAACAACGCTCCGTTTCTCGCCTATACAGAGTTTTCCTCTCATCCTCATCTCTGATAGTCCATTCTCGCAGGGGTACTTGATAAACAGACTTCAAGTTTCCCTAATCAAGAATAAAGAACTCCTGAGGAGAAGAGTACATTCAAATTTTTTTACACCTGTCCTCTTTTTAGGGCAAAGAAAAGACCAGTTTATGGGGAAGAAGATTGGCATGATATTTGCTATAATTCCAGGCAGAATAAAAAAATAGAGTGGAGGAACCGATGAGAAAGCTTTTTTTAATCAGTATTCTAATGGTCTTAATTATCTCGATAAGCTCGACTGATATTTTGGCTAAGTCGCACCACAATTCACCGTCAAAAAACTATTTAACCTTTTCCTGGTTTTTCAAACCTGCCAGCCTTGGTGCTAAATTTCGAGTCGCTAACAATGTGTATGCAACGGGAAACATTGACTACAGAAACTCAACCGAGGACCTTGAGTTCCAGGGAGGAGCAGTTTATTTTTTTCCTGCAAAATTTCTTATCTTCAAGCTATATGCAGGAGGGGGATATCAGTTCTCCAGGAATGAAGGATTCCAGTATCCATATGTATCGGTCGGAACCAATTTTTTGTTTCTTTTCACTGAGATCGTTTACCCCATGAAAAGCGGCTTAGATCCTAAATACAGAGGTGGATTTAGCATAAGGTTTTAATTTGTGCTCGCCCAGTACATCCACATTAATAATTCTCGCCTAAGAATGTCGTTCTATTACAAATAATCTGCTCTACGAGCGATATCCTCCTGACCTTCCACTCTATCCAACTTGAAAAAGGGGACAAGCTACTTTTTTAAAAAAGACTCCTTTATAAAATGGAAAGATTTCTTTAATAGGAAAGAAATCTTTGTTTATTTATAGACAGATAATAAAAAAGTAGCCTGTCCCCCTTTTGTGTCCCCCTTTTATGAAAAAATTTTTGCATCTTTATCTCAGAATGGTAAAATATCCTGAATCATATGCTTCTCTAGAGTCAAACCAATGGATGAATTATTTCGGCTGCTTCTTCTGTTTGCAGTCGGTTCTCTGGCTGGTTTCACCAACGTCATGGCAGGTGGTGGATCCTCAATTACCCTCCCTGCGCTCATTTTCCTTGGACTCGATGGTTCTGTAGCAAACGGAACCAACCGTCTCGGTATCCTTATTCAAAACTTTTCTGCAGTCTTATCGTTTCGTCAGGAAAAATACTCTGAATTCAAACTGAGCTTCAAACTGGCTGCTTTCGCCCTGCCCGGAGCTATAGCTGGCTCCATCATCGCCGTCAACATCAGTGATGAACTGTTCAAGGAAATCTTAGGGATTATCATGATTGGTGTTATCATCTCCATGTTTTTCAGGAAATCAAATCAAGGGAAAAAACAGGGCGAAAGTCTTCATCGTAATTCTTGGTTTATCTACCCAACGATGTTTGCGGTCGGACTTTATGGAGGTTTTATCCAGGTCGGGGTGGGGTTCGTGCTTATGGCATCGATATACCATCTGATGAGAATCAGTCTTGTCCATGTCAACATGCACAAGGTTTTTATAATATTCATTTATACAATTCCTGTACTGCTTGTTTTCATTTTCACCAGCAATGTGAACTGGAAGTTTGGGCTGGTCCTTGCAGCTGGATACGCATCCGGAGCATGGTGGTCAGCAAAGGTTTCTGTGAAAAAGGGAGAAGGGTTCATCCGGATTGTATTGATTTTTATAATACTAACAATGTCTTTAATTCTTTTAGATATAATCAAATTGCCAGGGTTCTCTCCTGTCCAATAAAAATTCTTTATTCAGGAATCCAAAAAAAGCTTAAATTGACTTAGGTATAACAAGTAGATATTATGAATTTTAATTTTCTGAAATGTTGACTTTAAGCATGAACAGTGTAATAACATTACCTAATCAAAGACCACCCTTGATGTAAGGAGGACTCATGGAGCGAATCGCAGGGGCTGTTTTTGCTGTTGCCCTCTGTGCTGCTGCTTATGCTGTTGGTCACCCCGCAGATACACTCGGCGATAAAATCATCCAGATCCTGGCCTTGCTTGATGCCGTAATTATCCTGATTTTAACGACCCTTCGCCGAACAGGCATACCGACTCAGATCTTCGTTGGATTAATCCTCGGAGCTGTCGCAGGCGTGATCTTCGGTCCGGATGCAGCGGTTGTCCGCCCTGTGGGGACAGCTTTTATCCGTCTTATAAAAATGGTTGTGATCCCTCTGATTTTTGCCTCCTTACTGGTCGGCGTTGCCTCTCTCGGCGACCTGCGCAAACTGGGGCGTGTTGGCACCAAGACTTTCGCTTTCTATATTGCCTATTACGTGTCAGCCGTTGCCCTCGGTCTTTTTCTGGCTAACGGCCTACAGCCCGGCAGCAATCTCCCTGAAAGCGTCCAGGCTGAACTCAAGGCGAGCTACGGGGAGACCGCTGATATGCAAGCTCTACGTGCCGAGGAGAGGCCAACCATAGGAGAAGTCCTGATCGACATCATCCCCGACAATCCTGCCGGTTCATTTGTCCGGGCCAACATGCTGCAGGTCATCTTTATTGCGATGTTTATGGGAGTGGTCATCTCTCTCCTTAACAAGGCAAAGATGAAGCCGATAATATCGTTTTTCGAAGCGATAAATGACATCATGATCAAGATCGTCGAGGTTGTGATCAAAATAGCCCCGTATGCTGTTTTCGCCCTTATAGCTACAGTTGTTGGCACGTTCGGCGTTGATATATTGATGTCGCTTGTCCGGTATTGTGCGGTCGTTATCGGAGGACTTCTCATCCTAGCTTTGACTTACCCGGCTGTTGTCTGGCTCTTCACAAAATATCCCTACTTTAAGTTCTGGAAGGGGATTATCCAGGCGCAGTTGATTGCTTTCAGCACTTGCTCAAGTTCAGCCACACTACCGGTTACCATGGAATGCGCGGAAGACAACATCGGCGTCTCAAAGCAGATTTCAAGTTTCGTCCTCCCGCTGGGTGCGACCATAAACATGAACGGAACAGCCCTTTATCAAGGAGTAACAGCCATTTTTATCGCCCAGGTCTATGGCATGGATCTGGGAATCGGGGACCAGCTGGCCATCATTCTTACCGCAACGCTCGCGTCTATCGGTGCTGCTGGAGCGCCAGCCATGGGCGTACTGATGCTGGTTATCGTGCTCAAACAGGTGGGAATCCCACTGGAAGGCATCGCGCTCATCCTGGGCGTGGAACGCATCCTGGATATGTCCCGTACAGTTATCAACATCACGGGTGACGTCGCTGCAGCAACAGTCATAGCCCATTCAGAGAAAGAACTCAAGCCGCCATAGAACTAAATGATGCGCTTCAAACGCTCTGGGGACGACGATAAAAAGATAAAAACGATATTCTCATAAAGCGCTCCTTGAGTAAATGAGGCGGAATCAATCTGGGTACGACATGAATTCTAATTTTCTTACATAAGGAACTCATAATGGAAATAACCGGCGCTCAGCTCACAAGACTGATGGTAGATATAGGCTGGCTGAGTCTTCTTCTTCTCATCGGCAAATATCTGCGCACAAGGTTGGTTCTGCTTCAGAGACTCTTTTTGCCCGCCTCGGTCATTGCCGGATTTATAGGGCTTCTTCTTGGGCCCTATGTCTGCGGTAAGTATCTCTTCACCTTTATTCCCCAGGAGATCATGAACTCCTGGTCTCTCTATCCCGGCCGATTGATCAACGTCGTCTTTGCCTGCCTGTTCCTCGGATTTACTGTACCCTCATTCAAGTCGATTTGGAAAGAAGGAGGGCCCCAATTATGCTATGGGTGGCTCGTGGGCATGGGACAATATATCGTCGGTGTAGGAATCTCCATAATTTTGCTAACGCCCGTATTCGGTGTTCCTCATTTCTTCGGATGCCTTCTCGAAATCGGTTTCTCAGGGGGACACGGAACCGCGGCCGGGATGGCCGAAGCTTTCGATCAGCTCGGCTTCCAAGCCGGATCTGACCTTGGTTTGATGTCCGCAACAGTCGGGGTGATCAGCGCTGTGGTCTTCGGAATGGCCATGATCAATATGGCTGCAAGGCGTGGTTACACAAAAGTCATCAAATCACCGAAACTGTTGTCCCGGGCAGAAACCCGCGGTTTGATACCGCCGGATAAGAGGACGCATGGCTCGATAACCACCATATCCCCCGATACCCTCGAACCTTTTGCCTTTCATGCTGCATGGGTTGGTGTAGCGATTCTCATCGGATGGTTCATGCTCCAGGGCATCAAAAGCATGAGCGCCAACATGGAGCCTGATCTGTTTAAAGCCTTCCCGCTCTTTCCACTGGCCATGCTGGGCGGTCTCTTCATCCAGATTTTCGCTGGTAAAACGGGACTTTCCAAGTATCTGGATAGACGTACGTTCGACCGCATCCTGGGACTCGCCCTTGATTTTCTGGTAATATCTGCTATCGCTTCGATAAAGCTTGATGTATTTTTTGCCTTTTTCCTGCCGTTTTCTATCTTGATGGTTGTCGGCTTGGTCTGGGTTCTATTTGCGACCTGGTTCATCGCGCCGCGTATGCTTCCCGATGCCTGGTTCGAGCGGGGCATCACCGAATACGGTATGCAAACAGGAGTAACAGCACTGGGTCTTCTGTTGCTTCGCGTTGCTGACCCGAACTTCAAGACACCGGCGGCAAAATCCTTCGGCTTCAAGCAGATCCTTTATGAGCCAATGTTGGGAGGGGGATTTATAACAGCAGCCGCTCCGTTATTGATTTTTAACTTTGGAGTTGCCCTGACTTATTTTATCGGCGCCGGCTCCATAGCGGTCGCTCTGGCCATAGCTTTCTTCAACGGTTGGATCCATAAATCCAGAAAATGACCTGGCCTTTCGGATCAAGGGGATGAAAAGAACAAAAATAAAAGCAATGGGTCAGCATTTCTTGAAAGATAATGCCGTCCTAAAAGAGATCGTTCGCTATATCTCGCCAAACAGGGAAGACTTTATCATCGAAATAGGGGCAGGAAAGGGCGCTCTAACATTTCCCCTAACAGCAAAAGCAGGAAAAGTCATCGCCATCGAGAAAGACCGGGCATTTATCCCGTTCCTCCAGAAAAAAGACATCCCAAACTTAACGATCTTAGAAGAAGACATCTTGAAAGTCGATTTCAATGAGCTCTTAAAAGACCATGATTTTAAAAATAAGGTGAAACTTGCAGGAAACCTTCCTTATTCCCTTTCATCACCACTGCTTTTCAAGGTGCTTCGAGAGAGGGAGCTCTTTTCAGAATGTATCTTCCTTCTCCAGAAGGAGGTGGCAGAAAGAATTTGTAGCCAGCCCGGGTCGAAGAACTATGCTCCTTTATCTATCCTGTTTCAGATCCACTTTTCGGCAAAGCTTCTTTTCCTTGTATCCCCAGAAAGTTTCTCCCCGCCTCCCAAAGTTTACTCCGCCTTGATTTCTCTAAAGAAGAGAGACCATCCTCTCTTCTTGATAGAGCAGGAAGAACTCTTTCACCAGTTTTTAAAAGGGGCCTTCAAACACAGAAGAAAAATCCTTCGCAAGAATTTAGTGAAGCTCAATCTCACTCTGCCCCTGATAGACGAAGCGTTTAATGAGTTTGGAATCGAGAGGAATCTCCGCCCCGAACAGATATCAATTTCCCAGTTTGTGGATCTTTTTAATTTTTTCTATTCTCAGAAAGAATAATAGCGGGTTTGATGAATCAAACCCCTACAAGAAATCAAATCCATTCAGATTAATAAAATCCATGTAAAATAATAAGGTGGGTTTGATGAATCAAACCCCTACAAGAAATTAAAATCCTGCAAATCAATAAAACCTATATATTAATAAAAGGTGGGTTTGATGAACCAAAACCCTACAATCAAGCCCCCATTAATCAATAGAATCCATATATTTACGTAAGGTGGGTTTGATAAATCAAACCCCTACGTTTAGTAAAACAATATAAATATGATATAATTCTGGCGATGAGAAAGAAGAAGAGGGACATATTAGAGGCGTCTTCTCTAAAGCTTCTCAGAAAAAGAGGAATCCGGTCTTTTGAAATAGTCGGCATTTTCTTCATTTTCTTGGCTGTTTTCGTCTTCCTAAGCCTCATCAGCTATGATTCCCAAGACCCTTCCTGGACCAATACAGGCTGGGCCAAGGCCTCTGCTTCCAGCCAAAAAATCCATAATTATACTGGAAGAGTTGGCGCACTCCTCTCGGATGCCATACTTCAAGTTTTAGGACTCGCCTCTTTCCTCCTGCCTTTAGCCCTTTTTTTCCTTGGTCTCCAGACCTTCTCTCTCGAGAGGGAGAAAGGGTTCTTCTTAAAAGCTGCAGGGGCTCTTTTTTTTGTTCTTATCATCAGTTCCCTTTTTTTTATGATGTTCCCGAGTTTTTCTCTGGGGGGAACAGAGCTCTCAGGCGGAGGTCTTATAGGTAAACTGATATCTTCGTTTTTGATCCGGTATTTTGACCATGTCGGAACCTACCTTGTTCTTTTGGTTCTCCTCATCCTTTTCTTCATCTTCTCTACCAAGATATCTTTTGGGACCATATTTCGCCTCTTTCAGACGTTTTTTCGTTTCGCTTTCAAAGAAGTCAGAATCCGAATTGTCCGCTACCAGAAATTAAAGCGCCGGGAGAAGATGAGGAAAAAAGTTGTCGAAAAATATTCTTTACTTAAAGAGAAAAAGATTGAAAAAGCCAAGCTCAAAAAAAGAAAAAAGGAACTAAAAAAAGAACCTCCGTTGGAACCTGTAGCAACAAAGCCTGCCCCTCCCACAATGCCCGAAAAGTATCTTTTTCCAGAAATGGAAGGAAAAGGGGACTACAATTATCCACCTCTTACGCTTTTGGATCCTGGAAAATCCTATGAAAAAATCGATAAAGACGAACTCCTTGAAAAAAAGCAACGGATAGAGGAGAAATTGGGGGAATTCCGTGTCGAGGGGGAGGTCAAAGAGTACCATCCTGGCCCCGTGGTCACCACTTATGAATTTTACCCATATCCAGGAATAAAAGTCAGTCAGGTGGCTAACCTCACAGAAGACCTGTCCCTTGCCTTGGGGGCAGAATCGGTCAGAGTCCAAAGGATGCCGGGCAGGTCATCTCTTGGAGTTGAAATCCCCAATAACAAAAGAGAGATCATTAAGCTAAGGGACGTAATACAATCGGAAAAATTCCAAGAGTCTCCTTCTAAACTGACTTTTGCTGTGGGAAAAAATATTCATGGCGAATTTTATATAACAGACCTATCCATTATGCCCCATCTCCTTATTGCCGGAGCTACAGGAACGGGAAAAAGCGTGGCACTCAATTCGCTTATCGCCAGCATTCTTTTCAAGGCTTCACCCGAGGAAGTCAAGCTAATCCTTATCGATCCCAAAAGATTGGAATTCACATTCTGGGATGGAATTCCTCACCTCCTAAGCCCCGTTATCAAGGACGCCAAGAAGGCAGGCAGGATTTTGTTGGATACCATAAAAAAAATGGAAGAGCGCTACCAGAGGCTCGGTTATCTCAAAGTGAGAAACATCGAACAATTCAATCACAAGGTAAAACAAATACTCAAAGAGGAAAAAGGGAAACTCACAGAAGAGGAAAAGGAAAAACTCAGGCCTATCCCCTATCTTGTCATCATCATCGATGAATTAGCTGAGTTGATGATGATCGGAGCTCAAGATGTGGAGTACTGCATCGCCCGTCTGGCTCAATTAGCTCGTGCCGTTGGCATTCACCTCGTGATGGCTACACAGCGGCCATCAATTGATGTCATAACCGGAACTATCAAAAATAATTTTTCCAGCCGTATAGCCTTTCGCGTTCCCTCAAAGGTTGACTCTCGAATCATCATTGATACAGCTGGAGCTGAGAAACTGCTCGGTCTGGGAGATATGCTCTTCATGCCTCCAAATTATCCCCGCCTTATAAGATTGCACTGTTCTTTTATTTCTGTTCCTGAAATCACCAGGCTGGTAAAGTTTGTCAAGGAACAGGCAAGCCCGACCTATGACGAAAAAATTATCAGTACCCTGAAAAGCCAGACTGACAAGGCATGGGAGGAGACGGGGGAGAAAGACGAACTCTATGAAAAAGCCCTTGAGCTAATCCTCCTCACAGGTCAGGCTTCAGCCTCTTATCTTCAGAGAAAGCTAAAGTTGGGTTACGCCCGGGCTGCCAGGATAATTGACCAGATGGAACACGAGGGAATACTGGGTCCTTCTGAGGGAAGCAAGCCCCGAGAATTCCTTGTAGATCCCCAATCGTATCTTGAAAAAATGAAAAAAGAGGAGTGAGTGTTTCCCCGTAGAAAAAAGAAAAGAGAGATAAAAAAAGCCCTTCAAAACGAAAACCTTAAGAAGGCCCTCGAGAAAGCTTCTCTGCATCACTTCAATAAATTCAATACGACAAAAAATGAGATCCCCTGGGAAGATTACAAAGAAAAGGCGAAAGCCATAAGAGAAGCATGCGTCAAGAAACTCCCCCAGCTTATCAAAAAATTCACCGAAGAGGCTACAAAAGCCGGGGCCCATGTCTACGAAGCCTCGACTCCAGATGATGCTCTATCCTCGATCGTAAAAATACTGCGCCAGAAGCAAGCCAAACTTATAGTTAAATCCAAATCTATGGTGAGCGAGGAGATCCGGCTTAATAGCTTTCTACAGAAAAAAGGATACAGAGTTGTTGAAACTGATCTCGGAGAATGGATCATTCAGCTCGCAAAAGAAAAACCTTCCCATATAACTGCTCCTGCCCTCCATAAGACTAAAGAGGAAATAGCAGAACTGCTCAGCCGCCATCTGGGAAAAGCGGTGCCTCCTGACCCAAAAAAAATCGTGAAGCTGGCGCGGGAAGCGATGCGGAAATATTTTATGGAGGCTGATGTAGGAATCTCAGGAGCTAACCTGGCAGTTGCCGAGTCCGGAACTCTCGTCATCATCAGCAACGAAGGAAATGCCCGCCTCGTCACTTCTCTACCTCCTGTCCATATAGCTTTAGCGACGACAGAAAAATTCGTCGAGACACTGGAACAAGCTGTTACTCTTTCAAAAGCGCTAATTCTCGCCTCTTCGGGACTCAAGATGACCTCCTATGTGTCCTTCATTACCGGACCAAGCCGCACAACTGACATCGAAAAAGAACTGGTCGTAGGTGTTCACGGACCGCAGGAACTCCACATCATTATCCTCGATAACGGAAGACTTAAGATAAGCCAGGATAAGGGGCTTGATAAAATCCTCAACTGCCTGAAATGTGGGGGGTGTATGCTTGTTTGTCCCATCTTTCAATCCCTGGGGGGTCATGTCTATGGAGGACCTGTCTATCCTGGAGGTATTGGTGTCTTACTGACTTCAATAACGCAGACTCTCAAAGGTTCTTCTTCTCTGCTCGATTACTGCGCGGATTGCAAAAAGTGCGAGGAATTCTGCCCGGTAGGAGTTCCTACGGGCGACATTATGCTAAAGTTAAAAAGCGAGAGAGGCCCAAGATTATGGGAGAGAACTCTGTCGACCTTCTTCAGAAAAAAGCACCTCGCTGAGAGAGCAGCAAAGATACTTTCCATCCTGCAGCAACCGTGGAAGAGAGATGGATATCTAAAGAGTCTGCCTTTTGCTTTTGCAAAAGGGAAATCCCTGCCAGCCATTAACTTAAAAAAAAGCAAGCCGCACAAGGAGAAAAAGGGAGCAAAAATTTACCTCTTCCAGGGATGCCTGGTAAAGTTCTTCTTCCCCGAAATTCGGGAAAGCGTCAGTGCCATCCTCTCTCATTTTGGCTTTCACGTCGTCTCGCCATCTGACCAAGCTTGCTGCGGAGCGCCCAGTCTTCACCTGGGACATAAAAAGGACGTTCATAACCTGGCTTTAAAAAATCTAAGATCTTTCGAGAAACAAAATCCTGACTATATCCTTACCGTTTGTCCGACCGGTAATTCCCTCTTTAAGAAACTCTATCCCGAACTCGAACCAGAATCTTCCCGCTGGCAAGAGAAAATCTTCGATTTTACAGAATTTATGGCAAAAAAGGAATTATTCCCTGAAACAAAGAAAACTCTAAAAAAAGAAGAGGTATTCTACCATTATCCATGCCATTATCTGAACGCCCTGAAGCTAAAGGATGAGCCAAGAATAATCCTTCAAGCCTTGGGCCTTAATCCTTCCGAAGAAGAGGAGCCGTTCACTTGCTGCGGGTTTTGCGGAGTCTTCTCGCTCAAAAATCCAGAAATTTCGGCAAGCATGTGGGAGAAAAAAAAGAAAAAAATTCTTAGAAGTGAAGCCTCGCTCGTAGCTACAGACTGTCCAGGCTGCCTTTTCCAGTTGAGGGCAAACCTTGGCAAAGAGAGCCGCCCCTTAAAAATTTTTCATACGTCTGAGCTCTATGCCAAAGTCATTGAGCAAATTTCAAGGGGATAAAGGGAAAACCTTTAAAAAGGGGGAGTAATATCAGTGAACCTGGGGAAGCCGAAGGGAAGCCAGGGTTTCCGCTTTTATATCCTGCCACTTTTCTATCGGAATGGAAAGGAAGACATCCAAAAGGGCAGGATCGAACTGGCCACCTCGACATTTCTCCATTTCTTTCAATGCTTCTTCAAAGCTTTTTCCTTTCCTGTAGGGCCTATCAGAAGTTATAGCATCCAAAGTATCAGCCAAAGCAAATATTCTAGCTTCCAGGGGAATCTCCTCTCCAGCCAAGCCAAAAGGATATCCGCTTCCGTCATATCTCTCATGATGATACAAAACGACGAGGGCTGCTTTCTTCAAGAAATCAAATTCCTCTATCATCTCATAACCCAAAAGTGGATGCTCCTGTAAAATCCCTTTTTCTCTATCAGATAGAGACATGGCTTTTCTCAAAATGAATTCGGGTATCCCAATTTTTCCGACATCATGAAGCAAAGCGCCCCTCTGGATATTGACCAAGAAACCCTTATCTTCGATCCCAAGGTCTTTGGTTAAAAGCGTCGTGTAACTGGCCACAAGCTTAGAATGGCCTATGCTGTCTTCATTTCCGTCAGTTGCAGCAATTAAATAGAGAAGGCTCGAGTTGAAAAATATCTGCTTTTCTGCGATATCTTCTTCAATATTAGAGGTTTGATCCTTAAAAATATTCCCGTAGTGAAGATCCATGTGCCTTAATATATTTCTCGCCGATGACATCTTCCTGACCTCCGTGCTTTCCATATCCCAGGACGTATAATCCTGCTCCTCTTTCTCTTCATTTAAGACAAAGGCGAAGGGAGGCGTTGAACCTCTCCTATTCCATGGAGCTTCCCCCTCGTTTAAGATAATGAAATTATAAGGATTAGATCCAAAAACAAATTTGCTTTTATCCGCTTCCTTAGAAATATAAAGTTCAAGACTTCTGTTGATCAAAGACTGATAAAAGGAATTTCTTCTTTCTTTTTTATAATCGGAAAATAATGTATTTTCTCTAATTGCGCGGGAATGATCCTGCTGTGGAGTTTGTCCCCGTCTCCTTTGTTCCATCAAGCTACTCGCTAAAGCCCAAAAGAATGGAATTTGCTTTTGACAAATTGTGAAAGCTCTTTTTCAACTACCCGTCCTCAAATTTTTTGGGCATAAGACTTAGTCGCAATTAAAACCAAAAAATTGAAAATCCATGCTTGTCATCTTAGGTCAATGTCCGTATAATGTTATTGAAAAAGAGAAGCGGGTTATAATGGATAAAAAGAAGCAGGACACTAATTTAGAGGAAATCTACGCTAAATACGGTCCTGTTATCCGTTTTAGAGTTAGAAAATCCTTGGGAGCCTCCAATCCTGATTGGGAAGATATTGTTAATGAAATTATTACTAATGTCATAGAAAAAATAAAAAAGAAGGAGTTTAGGGGAGAATCTTCGATCGGAACGTTTATTTATACTATCACCAGCCGCAGGATAGTAGATTACATAAGGCAAAAGAGCAAGATACTGAAACACGCCCCAGAGCCGATTCCCTATCCCGATCCTCACGAGCACGTTGAAAACAAAGAGAGGGCTGAGCTTATAGCAGATGCGATAAAAAAACTAAAGCCCAAATACAGAGACGTCCTCTATCTTTATTATTATAAAGGACTTTCGAGGGAGGAAGTTGCTGAAAAGCTATCCATCACTCCCCATAGAGTTAGCGAGCGTGTGAACTATTCTCAAAAACTTTTAAAAAAATTGGTAAAAAGATGAATTTTTTTCCATTTTTCATTCCTGCTACGACTAAACTTATGGAATTAATGTTATGACAGAAATGGGTACTAAAATGTGTAAATGGAAACATCTCATCGACGATTATCTGTTTGATAGATTGGATGATGAGAAAAAGAAGAAATTCGAGGAGCATTATTTTAACTGCTCCTATTGCTTTGAAAAAATGGTGGAACGAGACGAGCTTATTTCCACAATCAAGCTGAAAGGAGAAATGATCTTTCAAGATGAATACGTTGTTGATAAGGAAAAAGGAACGACCTGGTTTGAAAAAATCATTTCTTTCTTTACTCCCAAGCAGTGGGCACTGGTTTCAGTTTATGCGGCTCTGCTCCTCATTGTCATCTGCGTTTTTATCCCTTATTTCAAGTCCGCGCCACCTCAATTTTTCATCAGTGAAGATAAAGTCAGGGGGGAATCGATTACTCTCATCTCTCCTGTCATAGATATAAAAACAGTTCCCACAAAATTTGAATGGAAAGATTCAGGCGAAGATGTAGAATACAAAATCTGTATTTATGATAATGGAAATAAGCTGTGGGCCACGACAACAAAAGACAACTTCATTGATCTTCCAGAAGAAGTAAGAAAACGAATGACATCGGGTGAAAAGTATTCCTGGGAGGTGAAGGCCTACTCTCCTGAAGGAACCCTTATTGCCATTTCAAGCAAGGTTCAGTTTAAAATTGCCAAAGGCGAATAGAATCCTATCTATTCGCTGCCAATCCTGAATATATCCCTTACTGATCTTCTTCCGCCTCTTCTTCTGCATACATTCGACCTCGGCTTTCCTCTTCAAAAGCGAGGCAGCACATCAACCGGCCGCACAACCCAGAAATCTTTGTAGGATTAATGACAATCTGCTGTTTTTTTGCCCTCTGGATGGTCACAGGTTTAAAATCTTTCATGAAGCTAAAACAGCAAAGCTGGCGTCCACAAACTCCCAGCCCTCCGACCATCTTTGCCTCGTCCCGTACTCCAACCTGGCGCATTTCAATCCGCATCTTGAACTCTTTGGCTAAATCCTTCACGAGCTGCCTGAAATCAATGCGGCCATCTGCCGTATAATAGAATATTCCCTTCTTCTCATCAAAGAAGTACCTGACCATGACTAATTTCATCGGCAAATTTCGACTATTGATTCTCTTCAGGCAAAAATCAAAAGCCTTCTTTTCTTTTTTCCTAAGCCATTTGTGTTTTTTCTCGTCTTCTTCTGTGGCTTTTCGGATAACCTTGACAGCATCCTCGGCAGATTTTTTATGAGTGCATACTTCGCTCGAAGTATCTATAACAACCACAAGATCCCCTCCCAGCTC
>JABAOH010019196.1_pt1 | contig 44408 bp, 16 predicted proteins | sample 7062181 | NCBI WGS metagenome assembly JABAOH01 (sample SAMN14538630, study PRJNA623070) | marine sediment metagenome | biome: marine biome [ENVO:00000428]; feature: marine pelagic biome [ENVO:01000023]; material: deep marine sediment [ENVO:00002113]; isolation source: pool of 5 deep marine... | reverse complement strand
CAAATAACTGTCGTATTTCTGAACCAGTTCATCTTCGGTCAGGACTTTCATTTGATGCGGCAAAACATCGAGTAAACGCTCTTTTAAAAGAAAATATTCCCCCATAAATTTGGCCTGGAACTGGCGGGTAAAGCTTTTGGGAAAGGGCAGCGTGTCGGGTAATTCATGAAATGCCAGGTCTGCCGAACGCTCGATCACTGCTTCGGAAATACCGCTCTCTATGGCAAACCGGCACATATCGGTATTGGGGAAGATCTTTAATACATGCAAATTGGGGAAATGCACCCACCGGAATTCTTTGAGAAAATCCAGCGTCATCATGGCTTCTTTTTCGGTTTCCGTGGGGAAGCCGTGCATCATCTCCATTTCCAATATCACCTGCGGATACTTCCGCGTAATATAATCAACATTCTCTTTAAACCTCTCCAGGTTCAAGTTCTTCTTGATTAAGCGCTGAATCCGGGGAGAAGCCGACTCCAGGGCCACATCCAGGTTAACGGTTCCAGCCACCATCATCAGGTCGATAAAATCCCGCGACAGGATATCGGCACGGAAACCATTGGGAAAAAACAACCGGATATCCAGCCCGCTCTTGACAATGGTTTCCAGGAGCCGCTCCGCATTCTTTTTATCCAGGTTAAAAATATCATCGATAAACACAAATCTTCGCACCCCCGCCTCATAGGCATAGGATATCTCTTTAAAAACGTTTTCGGAACTGCGGGCCACATGGGTTTTGGGCCATATTTTATGACAATACAAACAATTGTAGGGACATCCCCGCGTGGCCTGCATGGTAATAGTATTTTTGGCAGGTGCCTCCCCAATGTAGCGATGATATTTCTCATAATCGATTAATGTCCGGTCAGGGATAGGAATGGCGTCAAAATCTTTGATCTGTGCTTGCGGCGGCGTAACCACCAATTCCTCTTCCTGTTTTACTCCTTTCATGCCTTTCAATGCCGTGACGGAAAACCGCCCCACCAGGTTCCCCGTGGTTATCAGCAGGGATGCGCGGCTGTCCTCCAGCATGGTTAAAATCCGCTGTTCCGGGTATTCCGGGTCAATGGGAACATAGGCGCCGCCAGCTTTTAGTACCGCCAACAGGGCAATGATCATTTCAATGGAACGCTCCACCATTACCCCCACCACCGCATTGGCACGAACACCTTTCTCCCTCAGCACCCGTGCCAGTCGATTGGACCGCCGGTTCAATTCTCCATAACTCATGTGCTGTCCCTCAAAGACAAGGGCGGTGTTATCCGGTACTTGCCCTGCTTCCTCCTCGAATATCTCGTGTACGGTCAGATCCACAGACGGTATTTCTCTCACCCCTGAAGAGAGTTCAAGAATTGCTTCTTTTTCTTCTCGTGTAATATATTCGATATCCGATATTTTTTGCTGCATATCAGAACCCAGATGACGGATAATATTTTTAAAATATGTTATATACTTCTCGATAGTGGAGGGTATAAACAGGTTTGTAGAATATTCAAGGCCAAAGTAGAGGTTTTTTCCCATATCCACGGCAACAAACGACATATCAAATCTCGACGTTCTTTTTAGATGTCGATATGGAGGTTGAACCGGCATTTCTGAAATTTCACCGGAATATTCTGCTTGATTCATTAAAACCAGCATCACATCAAATACGGGATTACGACTGGTATCACGGTCTACCAACAGATTACCCACCAGGTTCTCAAAGGGATACTCCTGGTTTTCATAAGCTTCCAGGGTTCGTTTTTTCACTTCTTCAAAGAATTGGTTAAAGGGTTTATGGGCTGAAGGATAATTCCGCATGGGTAGGGTGTTGAGGAGCATGCCAACGACATACTGCAGATCGGCATGACGCCGGGCAGCGATGGGTGTACCCAATATAATATCTTCCTGGCCGCTGAGTTTCGAGAATAATACGTTAAATACAGCAAGTAAACACATATAAAGGGTCCCATCATTTTCCTGTGCAATGGTTTTTAAAATTCTTGTTTCTTCGGTATTTAATGCAAAATTCACCCAATGGCCTTCAAACCTTTGCAACAATGGCCGCGGATAATCAGTAGGAAGATTCAATACCGGCAGATCATGGGAAAATTCCTTTATCCAGTAGGCTTCTTGCTCTTTTACCACCTCTTCCTGTTCCCGGGAATATTGCCACTCTGAATAATCTTTATATTGAAGCCGGAGGTCTGGCAATTGTTCTCCTGAACACAAGGCGTAAAATCCTTTTTTCAATATTTCCTGGGATGTGGCGTCTGTGATAATGTGATGCATATCAATAAGGAGTATTGGCCGACCCCTGGGTGTTTTTATTAACTTCGCCCGCAGCAGCGGTGCTTGAGACAGATCAAAGGGACGAATGAAGTGCTCGATTAGGGTCTCGGATGAAAGAATTTCTTTCTCAACCTTAACTTCAATTTTAAATTTCACCTCTTTATGTACTCGCTGAACCGGTTCTTCTGCCACCATTTCAAAAGAGGTTCTCAAAACTTCATGCCTTTCGATCATTTTCTTAAATACGGCTTCCAGTTTTTCTTCATCGATGCTCTCTTCCGGTTCTATTACATCAGGCATGTTATAGTATGGACTATCAGAGGCCAATTGTTGCAGGATATATAACCTTTTTTGAGTCGAAGAGAGTGGATAGTATTCTTTTTCTTCCGCGGGTTCTATAGAAATATAGCGTTCTCTTTTGGTTCTGCGGATATAATTTGACAGCTCTTTAATGGTGGGAGTTGTAAATACCTGTGCCAGTGGTAATTGGACATTTAATTCTTTATGGACCCTGGCCGCCAGTATGGTGGCTTTTAATGAATGACCGCCCATATCGAAAAAGCTGGTGTTTATACCGATGTTTTCTTTTTCGATATTCAACACATCGGCCCAGATTTCCACTAATTTCTGCTGCAGGACATCCAGAGGTGCAGCAAGGTCCTCTTCTGCTGCTTTAAATTCAGGTTCCGGCAAGGCCTTCCTGTCCACCTTACCGTTGGGTGTCAACGGAATTTTGTTAATCTTTATGACATAAGCAGGGATCATATAATCGGGCAGCACTCGGCCCAGGAGGTGCCTGGCTTCTGCCGGCTTTACCGCCTCATCAGCAGCAATATAGGCACATAAGTATATGTCCCCGGATGCGTCTTCTTTATCTACCACCACAGCATCCCTGATCCCGGCAATTTTTAATAATTGGTTTCGGATTTCTTCCAGTTCTACCCGGAATCCCCTGAGCTGCACCTGGTGATCGATCCGTCCTGAATAGACCATTTCCCCATTTTCCAGCAGCCGGACCAGGTCGCCGGACCGGTAAAGTGTTTCACCCAGGCGATGTGGATTCTCTGGGAATCGCTCCGCAGTTAATTGAGGTTGGTTCAAATACCCCCTGGATACCCCGGCGCCGCCCACATACAACTCACCGTATACGCCCACTGGCAGCAGCCGCTGATGTATATCCATCACATATGAGGTTAAGGTAGGAATCGGCTTGCCAATATGACTGAGATTTTCCTCGATCTCCCTGCCGGTGATCTCTTTATAAGTAACATGAACCGTGGTTTCCGTAATCCCGAACATATTGATCAACCGGGTCTGCGGATACCTCTCTCTCCACTCTTTCAATTTCCCGGGGCTGAGGGCTTCACCACCAAAAATAACATACCTCACAGGTAAATCCTGTTTTTCCTGGTTCACCTCCACATCGATGAACCGGTAAAATGCCGACGGTGTTTGGTTCAATACCGTTACTCCATACTGCCTAACCATGGATACATATTGTTCCGTGTCCATGGCCACCATTTTAGGAACCACAATCAACTTCCCACCATACAAGAGCGCACCGAAGATTTCCCATACAGAAAAGTCAAAACAGTGAGAATGGAACATGGTCCAGACATCCATGCTGTTAAAATCAAATTGAAATCCATTGTTAAAGAAAAGGCTCACCACATTCCGGTGTTCCACCATTACCCCTTTGGGTCTGCCGGTTGTACCGGAGGTGTAGATGATGTAACATAGGTGAGTAGGGTGAGTAGGGTAAGTAAGGTGAGTAGGGTGCTCCTCGCTCAATTCACTCAGCCTAACAATCTCAGTTTCCTCACTTACCTTACTCACCTCACTCAACTCACTCACCAAAACCCAGGCGTTGCTGTCTTTTAACATGTAATCGATGCGGTCATGGGGGTAATCCGGGTCGATAGGTAAATAGGCACCTCTTGCTTTTAAAATACCAATAATTCCTATGATCATGTCAATGGAACGGTCCATCATAATTGCAACAATACTGTCCGCCAGGACGCCTTTTTCCCTTAATAAATGGGCCAATTGATTGGATTTCCTGTCTAATTCACTATAAGTAATAGACATCTCGGGTAATTCGTGTAATTCGTGGGCTCCTTCCATGGCAATATGGTCCGGTGTCCGGGATACCTGGTGCTCAAAAATCTCATGGATTTGTTTATCCTGGGGGTAATCGGCTGTCTTCCCATTCCATTCCCACAATAATTGCTGCCTTTCCTGCGGCGTCAATATTTCAAACCTGGAAATTGGCTGCAGCGGAGCATCTAAGACAGCCTCTAACAGCACCCGGTAATGATCGATCAAGCGCCGTATCCGTGAAGCATCATAATAATCGGCATTGTAAACCAATACACCTTCTAAAAATTCCTCCTCCGATGCCTTTTTCTGTACCAATACATTCAGATCATACTTGCCCCAACCGAGATTGGTTTCCATGACTTCTACTTCCACATTTCCCATCGACGTCTTTAAAAAAGGTTTTTCTTCATACCGGAACAGCACATCAAACAGGGCAGTGCGGCTCATATCAATGTCCGGGTTTAAAGCCAATACCAACCGGTCAAAAGGCATATCCCGGTATCGATACGCTTCCTTTACGGTTCGCTGCACATCATCGATTACCTTTTTAAAAGAGTCACTGCCGGAAATAAAACTGCGCAGCACCAATAAATTGGCAGCCGGTCCCATCATGTTTTCTCTGCCAGGATGATGGCGATTATCAACAGTGGTGCCCACGATAATTTCATCCTGTGCACAATACACATGCAAAAGTACCTTGAAAACAGACAGTAGTAAAACAAATTCATCCGCGCCTTCCTGCTGAACATATGTCTTCATCCACCCGGTTAAGGATTCGGGAAATGTAAACGACTGCCTTGCCTCCCGGAAGGTGTGGATCTTGGCCCTGGGCCGGTCCGTGGGCAGCTCCAGGGCTTGGAGCTTGCCGTGTAATTTCCGTCTCCAATAAAAAAGCAGCGTATCCACCGCTTCTTCGGAAAATTCAGACTGCCAGCGACTGAAATCCACGTAATGGAACGGTAAATCCGGTATGTTCGGATTCTTATTATGTATTAATGCATCGTAAATTAGCGCTGTTTCCTGTACAAATAATTCTAATGATTTTTTATCGGCTGTAATATGGTGAAACGTGATCCCCAGGAGGAACCACTGATGCTCCCACCGGATCAACCTGCCCCGGATTAAGGGTTCTTTGTCCATGCTAAACGGCCGTTTGGATTCGGCAACAGCTTGCTCCACCGCTTCCGCAAAAGTGCCTGATCCTCCCTCTATCACCTGGAGGTTAAACTTAAAGTCTATGTCCGGGTCCACTACCTGGACCGATTTGTTATCCACGGTCACGATCCGGGTGCGCAGCGCTTTATGCCGGGCAATGACTTGCCGAATGCTCTTCTCCAGGACCTCCACATCCAGGGGACCGCTAATCTTTAAAATCAACGGTATATTATGGTAAATAGGAGAGGATTCGTATAAATGACCCGCTTCAAATGCATCGATAAACCACAACCTCTCCTGGTGATATGAAGCATCGAAATGATCGACTTCAGGGATAATGGGAGTAATGGGTAAGAGGTTTATTTTATCTTTCAGCAGCATGTGGGATATAGGAATCGAAAAATCCCTCACCATGTCGCCAAGCAGTGCCTGGAAGCGCTTCAGCATCAGGAGTATGGTCTTATTCTCAAATAGGTCTACATTATACTCAAACGTGAGGGTCAACGTGTTTTCCCCTTCATAAACATAAACGGTCAAATCGAACTTGGTCTTATGATAACCAGCCTCAAAAGGACTGATCAGTAAAGAACTGGTGGAAACACCGGTTTGAGACGGATTATAATTGATCATATTCAACAGCACATTAAATATGGGATGTTTACTGATATCACGTTCAAGTCCTATATCTTCCACCAATTTATCAAAGGGATATACCTGGTGATTATAAACGGAAAGGGACACTTCCCTGGTTTTTTGAAGTAGTTGAATAAACGTATCTCCGGGTTTAAATCGTGTGCGCAAAGCCAGGGTGTTTAGATAGAAGCCGATCTGGTTTTCCAGGTCGGCATGTTCCCTTCCGGCAATGGTGGTTCCGATGATAATATCGGTCTGACCGGTGTAACCATAAAGCAATACATTCAAGGCTGCCAGCAGGGTCATAAACAAGGTAACGTCCCTTTGTCCACTTAATGAGCCCAATTCCCTTAACTTCCGGGTCATTTCTTTATCCAGGTGGAGCGAAAGCGTATCACCCCTATAGTTCATCACTGCAGGACGTTCTTTATCGACAGGCAGGTCCAATTCCGGTAACACACCATGCAGTTGTTTCATCCAGAAATCTTTATGGTTTTCTGCTTCGGTTTCGCTTAGCTGCCGGTTCTGCCAGGCGGCAAAATCCTTGTATTGGATTTGCAGCGGTTCCAGGGAGTTATTAGCACCCTGTCGATACACCTCATAAAGAGCAAGCATCTCAGACAATAAAACATCTATAGAAAGGGCATCGCTGATAATATGATGCATATTAAATAAAAACACATGTTTTTTCTTTTCAAATCGAAGAAGCCTGGCCCGCAGCAAGGGGCCGCGCGCTAAATCAAAGCGGGTATTCTCTTCTGCATCGGCCAATTCTGCTGCCCTGGCTTCGCCATCTTTTACCTGGCTGAAATCCGATATCTCAATCTTAAAGCCGATTTCCTCCGGTAATTTTATTATCTGTTTGGGCTCACCGTGAATGGTAATAAAAACGGTGCGCAAACTTTCATGACGTTCCAACAGCGTTGCAAATACATTCTCAAATGCGCCTCTATCAAGAACCCCCTCCAGGAAATACGCGGCCGGCATATTAAAGGCCTCCAGGCCACCTTCGAATTGACTTACCACCCATACCCGCTTCTGCGAATGGGAAAGCTCATAATATTCTCTCTCCTCTACCGGTTCAATAGGGCTGTGACTTTGCCTGGCCGCATCCTTTACAACTTCAGATAATTCCTTTATGGTTGGGTGCTTAAAAATTTCAGCTATGGGCAGCTTGACCCCAAATTCCTTTTGGATGCCATTGACTACCTGGAGTCCCCTCAGCGAATGCCCCCCGATTTCAAAGAAATTATCATAAATGCCGATTCGATCCAGGTCGAAAATATCGTGCCATATCTGCCAGACCCGTTCTTGCAGGCCGTCCTGGGGTTCCACGTACGCTGCCGCAGTCTTTACTTCCGGCTTCGGCAACGCCCGCCGATCCACCTTTCCCGCCAGCGTCAAAGGAAATTTATCCAGGAATACAAAAAAAGACGGAATCATATATTCAGGTAATTCTGTTTGCAAAAATTCTCTCAATTCCGATTCGTCATATATTTGCTCTCTAAGATCTGCATCGCCCCCCCCCTCCGAAACCCAATACGCGCACAGGTATTTTTTACCGTCTTTATCCTCCCTGGCTGTGACTACTACTTCTTTAATCCCTGCCTTCCTCTTCAAAAGACTCTCAATCTCCCCGGTTTCAATCCTGAATCCCCTGATCTTCACCTGAAGGTCCTTCCGGCCAATGTATTCGATATTACCATCCGGCAGCCACCGACCTAAATCTCCGGTTTTGTAGATTTTTTGAGAAATATAGGTCCTATAGGACCTATTTGACCTATAGGAAACTGGAAGAAACTTTTCTGCGGTTAACTCCGGTTGGTTTAAATATCCGCGCGTTACACCCGGTCCGGCCACACATATCTCTCCAATTACACCTACGGGCAAAAGCCTCATGTTCTCATCCAGGATATAAACACTGTAGTTGGCAATGGGCTTGCCAATGGGAATCCCGGTTCCCGTACTGCCGCAATGCCTGTAATAAGCAGCACAAACCGTGCTCTCAGTGGGACCATAGGTATTATACACCTTTCCTGCCTCCACCAACCGGTCCACATATTCTTCTTTCAATACATCCCCACCACTGATAAAGGTATGAACATGAGTACCCTTTATACCGCCCGTCTTGTTGAACTCGTTTAACAATAACGGTGTACAGTCGATGATATTTACTTTATGTTTGACAATAAATTCCACTAATTTGTGAATATCTAAACGTTCATTTACTGCCGGGATGGCAAGCTTGCCCCCTCTCAATAAAACCGGGCAAATTTCTTCCACACTGGCGTCAAAGGTATAAGAAGACAGTTGGATCACGGTATCTGTGGGTTTGATGTTAAACTCCCGGTAAAAAGCAAACAAATTAATTATTACATTCCTATGCTCCACCACCACACCTTTGGGCCTTCCGGTAGTACCAGAGGTGTAGATGACGTAACACAGGTGAGTAGGGTGAGTAAGGTGAGTGAGGTGAATAGGGAATTCCTCGCTCAGTTCACCGGGTTTGACGACCTCAATTCCCCCACTTACCTTACTCAACTCACTCACCAGAAGCCTGGTACCACTGTCCTTTAACATGAAATCAATGCGTTCCTGCGGGTAATTGGGATCAATAGGCAAATAGGCGCCGCCTGCTTTAAGAATCCCCAGGATTCCTACAATCATATCAATCGAAGGTTCAACCAGGATGCCCACAATGGTGTCGGATGTGACACCCCTGGAACGCAAAAAATGTGCCAATTGGTTGGATTTTTTATTCAATTCCTTATATGTTAATTGAACAGGTTCCTCGCTTCTCTCTTTCTTGCCAACTGTCAATTGCCAACTGCCAACTATACTGACGCCGTCAGGCGTCCTGGCTGCCTGCTCTTCAAATAACCGGACCAGGGTTTTACCCTCCGGGTATTCTAATGCTGTATCATTAAAATCATATAAAATCTGTTCCTTCTCTTCTTCAGACAATAAATCGATATCTTCCAACCGGGTATTCACATCTGAAACAGCCTTTTCCACCAGGTAAGTAAAATGGCCAACAACCCTTTCTATGGTTTCTTTTCGGTATAAACCGATATCATATTCCACCCGTCCTTCAATAGTCTCATCGGTTCTTAAAAAGGAGAAAAGGATATGATAATCCGCATCCTGGATATACTTCCTGTCATGAATGTTCTCCAGCAAAAGGACAATATCAAATAAAGTATTATCCGTTTGAAAACTCCCGGGACCCGAACTATTTAACTGGTCCATCAATACTTGAAGCGGATAATTCTGATGCTCCGTGGCTTCTACCACTGTCTGTTTGGTCTGCAGCAGTAATTCTTTAAAGGTCATAAATTCCTTTACCTGGTTCCTCAATACCAGGACCGTATTGATAAATTCAATATCCTTTTCCTGTTTATATATGGGAGAACAAATAAGAATGTCCCGGGTTTGAGTATACTTTTCGAGCAGCACCACCAATCCTGAAACCAGGACAATATGAAGGGTATAATCAAATTTATTGCTTAATGCCATTAATTTTGAAAAAAGCTCACCGGTCAATTGAAACTCCAGTGTCCCCATTGAAACTTCAACTTCAGCACCTTGAGCTTTTTTAAAGTCATAGAGTAAGCTGGTTTTGACCGGGTTCCCCGACAATTTTTTCAGCCAATAGTTTTTCTCTTTGATGTTCTGATTGGCTGCTGCTGCCAACCGATGCGAATAACTTCTACCCTCCATGGTCCAAATATCCTTATTATCTCGTTGAGTAAGTACTTAACTTACTCACCTTACTCACCACACTCAACTATTCTCAAAATCCAAAAGTAATTTGAGGTACTGTTGATTTTGCTTCCCCCAGCTCATGAGATATCTTGATCTCTTTAAGGGTGATGTGTTTATTTTCCACCACTGCTGACACAATTTCCTTAAAATATGTGATGAATTGTTCTATGGTTTCCTGTTTAAACAATTTTGTGCTGTATTTAAAGTTAAAAAAAAATTGGTCGTCTTTATCGGTTTCAACAACGGTCAGAATTAAATCCAGCATGGACTGTCGTTCCTGGCCTTGGTATTTTTTGAGGCTTGGAAAAGTATTCCTGTTTCCATTGGTTTTTCCTTGTATCCAGAACGAATCCTTGCTTCGGGGAACAAAGGTAAACAACACCTCAAAGATGGGATTTCGCCCACTATGCTTTTTCACGTGGACTTTTTTCACCAGGTCTTCAAATTGATAATCCTGGTTATCAAAAGCTTCCAGTGTTCTCCGCTTCACTTCCCTTAAAAATTCATCAAACGCTTTGTCCTGTTCTGGATAGTTTCGCAAGACAAGGGTGTTGATAAATGCGCCAATGATACCGTATAAATCCGAATGCCGACGACCCGCTACAGGCGTGCCCACCACAATATCCTCGCTGCCGCTGAGTTTGGATAGCAATATATAGAACAAAGCAAGAAGCACTGTGAACATGGTGGTGCCTTCTGCTCTGGCGTATTCCCTTAATTGCATTACCTGCAGTGGAGATATCATAAACCGGATACTGGTGCCTTCAAAACTCTGGTTCGCAGGTCTATCATAATCCGTCGGTATATGCAAAACCGGTACCTCACCGGAAAACTCCTTCGCCCAGTACGCTTCTTCCCGCTTCATCTCTTCTGAATCCAACAATTGGTTCTGCCATTGGGAAAAGTCTTTATACTGGAGTTCCAATTCCGGTAATTTTTCTTCTTCACCTTCATATATCATCATAAACTCTTTTATGAATATCTCAAAGGATATGTCATCCGCTGTGATGTGATGTATATCAAATAAAAACAAATATTTTTCCTTCTCTATTTCGATTAAGCCCACTCTGAAAAGAGGCGGCAGGGAGAGATCAAAAGGACGAACAAAATTTTTTATAATCCCATCCAAATTGCCTGTTGACGCTGCCTGCTGCCTGCTCCTGCTGTCTGGATCATCATATTCTACTGCAAAATCCACATATTCATGTATTTTCTGAACAGGGTCTTTGCCCACCACCTCAAACGATGTTCTTAAACTCTCATGACGCTCAATTAGCTTTTTAAAGGTATTCTCCAGCCTCTGCTTATTTGCTTTTCTTTCCAGTATAAATGCCTCATAAACATTGTATGCTGTGCTCTGGGGAACCAACCGGTAGACAAAATAAAACCTCTTCTGTGCCGGAGATAGTGGATAATACTCTTGCTTTTCCACCGGCTTGATGGGTATAAATCCATCTTTTGTCGCTTTTTTTACATATTCTCCCAGATCCCTTATCGTGGGAATATCAAATAATTCGGATAGGTACAAACCAACATTGAAGCGTTTGCGCATCTCTGCTATCATCAAGGTGGCTCGCAGCGAATGTCCACCCAATTCAAAAAAATTATCATCGATACCGATCCTGTTTTTCTCTATTCCCAGCACACAGGACCATATGCCTGTTAATTCCTCTTCCAATTCATCCCGGGGGACTGTATACGTATACGTATCCGCACCCCTTGTTTCCATCAATTCCGGGGTCCCTGGTTCCGGTAGTGACCGACGGTCAATTTTCCCCGTGGGGGTCAAGGGCATTTTCTCAAGCCGTATAAAAAAGGCAGGAATCATATAATCCGGTAAAACCTTTGCCAGGTATTTTCGCATTCCTGGAATCTGCACTTCATTGTCTGAAACCATATAAGCGCATAAATAACCATCTCCACTATCTCCACAGCCCCCTTTACTCCCCTTGAACAGCACTGCTCCTTCTCTTATTCCCGGATGGCTCAGCAATTGGTTCTCGATTTCTCCCAACTCGATCCTGACCCCCCGGATTTGTACCTGGTGGTCGATCCTGCCTAAAAATTCAATATTGCCGTCCGGCAGCCAACGAGCCATATCACCGGTTTTGTAGATTTTTTTAGAAGAAATATAGGTCCTATAGGTCCTATAGGACCTATATTCTATAAACCTCTCTGCTGTCAACTCCGGGTTGTTCAAATAACCCCTGGCCACCCCGGCTCCACCGATGCACAATTCGCCGGAAATTCCAACAGGCTGCAAACACCCGCTGTTGTCCAGGATATACAACATTACATTTTGTAAGGGCTTACCAATGGGGACTTTACCTGTACCATCCCATCGGGCCAGCGAATAACCGGAAGCATAAACCGTGCCTTCTGTAGGTCCATATAAATTCTCCAGCACAATATCCGTATTGAATCGCCTGAATTTACTCACCAGCTCCGGTAAAAGCTCTTCACCAGCTAAAAATATATATTTCAAACTGGATATCCTGGCGATATTCTGCTCATCCAATACCTCCAAGAAAACATTAAACAGCGACGGTGCGAAATTGATATGGGTAATCCCCTCCAATTCGACTACATTGATGATCCTCCAGGGGTCTTTTCTCTCTTCCTCTCCCATGACAACCAACCGTCCACCTCCCCAGTACCAGCCGAATAATTCAGTTACAGAGACATCAAACACAAATGAAGTCTTCAACAGGTAAGCATCGGTTTCCCTCATGGGATACATGTTGAAAAGGGCGGACAAAACATTTACTACGGAACGATGTTCCACTATGACGCCTTTGGGTTTACCGGTGGAACCGGAGGTGTAGATGATGTAGCATAGGTGAGTGGGTTGAGTAAGGTGAGTAAGGTGAGTGGGTTCTGCATCTTCCTTCTCTACAATTAATGATGGCAAATCAATCAATTCAGTTCCCTCACTTACCTCACTCAACTCACTCACCTCACTCAACAAAACCTTTGCATTGCTATCCTTCAACAAATAATCGATGCGTTCCTTCGGGTAATTCGGATCAATGGGCAAATAGGCTCCACCTGCCTTTAAAATACCCATGATGCCAACGATCATTTCAATCGATGACTCCACCATGATTCCCAAAATGGTGTCCGGCCCAACGCCTTTTTTTCTCAATAAATGCGCCAATTGATTTGATTTTTCGTTTAATTCTCTGTAGGTTAATTGAACAGATTCCCAGAGCTTCTCCCCTTTGCCAACTGCCCCCTTATCGGTCGGGGGTGCCACCCCCTGCTTACTGCCAACTACACTGACGCCGTCAGGAGTCCTGGCTGCTTGTTCTTCAAATAATTGATGAATAGCCTTATCTTTCGGATATTCCGCCTCGGTTCGATTAAATTCAAATAGAATCCTGTTTTTTTCTTCTTCAGATACCCGGCATTCTCGATTTTTTTTCATATTTTTCCTCGATTTTCGCTTTTTCTTCGCTAATTCTTAATAAATTCCATTTTATCCACCTAAAATCCAAACTGGATATCCTCAGCCTGAACGACGCTGCTTGCGGCTTCTCCCAAATAAAGGGGAATTTTGATATCCTCTATTTTTATATCTTTATTTTCGATAACCGATGACATGATCTTTTCAAAAAAAGTACTGAACTCCTCCATGGTTTCTTGTTTAAATAAGGCCGTACAATAAGCTATTTCAATCCTGGTTCTATCTTCTTCCTCCACGGCCCAGAAAGTAATGTCTTGCTGGGCATGAGCAACGAATTCACGATCCATTTCATATCGAGTAAAATGCAGCCCATCCACTTCCTCTTTTTCAATGTCGCGATTTCGAAAGATAAACATAACATCAAACAACGGATTACGGCTGAGGTCCTTTTTCTTTATAAGGGTCTCTATCATATCTCCAAAAGGGTATAATTGATTTTCAAAGGCCTTTAAAGTTTTGTGCTTCAACTCCTTTAAAAACTCTGAAAAGGTTTTGGAGTTTGCCGGGTAATTGCGAATGGGAAGGGGATTGACAAACACACCAATAAGGTTTTGGAGTTCCCATCTTACTCGTCCGGCTGCAATTGTGCCGATGACAATATCTTCCTGTCCCGTATATCGAAACAGCAGGATATTGGTTACAGCCAACAGCACCATATAGAGGCTGGTTCCTTCTCCTAAAGCCAGGGTCTTTAGTTTTTGAAACATTTCCCCTTCTATTTCAAAATGAAGCCTGCTGCCTTCAAAGCTCTGTATTTCCGGCCTTGGATAATCAGTCGGCATATTCAATAAGGGAATACCCCCGGAAAATAAACCACACCAGTACTTCTCTTGCTTTTTATACTCTTTGGGCTTAAACCATCGATTTTCCCACTCTGAAAAATCCCGGTAACGAACCCTGAGTTCAGGTAATTCTTCTCCTCCGTATAAACGGATGAACTCCCTGGCCAGGAGTCCCCGCGACACTCCATCCGATATGATATGGTGCATATTCACCAAAAATAAATGCCTGGTTTCGGTTAATTTAATTAACCCCACCCGCAGCAAAGGGGGCTTTGATAAGTCAAAGGGCCTGAAAAAATGTTTAAATAATTCTTTTACATCTACGCCATTACCCGGTGCCCAGTGCCCAGTGCCCGGATCATAATATTCGATTTCAAAATTAACCTTTTGATGTATCCTCTGCACCGGTTTTCCGTCGATCTCTGCAAACGATGTTCTCAACCCCTCATGTCTCTCGACCAATTCCCGGAAAGCCTGCTGGAAACGGCCCCTGTCCGGTTTTCCCTCAACTTCAAACGCCAGGGACATGGTGTATTCCAAGAAAAGATTTAAAATATACAACCTCTTTTGGGATGAAGATAATGGATAATATTCCTTTTCTTCTGCCGGTTCTATTGGTGCAGTTGGAGCAGATATGACCTGCTGTTTCTTTTTCGCGGCCAGGGAGTTCAGCTTCTTTTCCAGCAGCTTCCGGCGCTCAGGTGATAACCTCGATATCCGCTCTTGGATGTTCATGATTTAAGATAACTTAGACAGGGGTTTAAATTGCCGGCGGTTGAATACCTGCCGCTGCTTATTTGCCCGTTCTTGTATCTTCCGGTATGTATCGTGCACATCCACACCCGGGGCTTGCTGCGCTTGTTTGTGGTCTTCCTCGATAAATCGTGCCAACAAATGAATGGTAGGATAACGAAACATATCCACGATGGTCAGTTCTGTCTTTTCTTTGTACATTTCACTCAAGCGATTGTGTACCTGGGTGAGCAGCAGCGAATGCCCCCCCAGGTCAAAGAAATTATCATTGATGCCCACTTTTTCCAGTAAAAGAAACTCTTTCCACACAGCAGCGATTTTTTTCTCAACTACAGTTTGAGGGGCTTTGTAATCCACGTCCAGTTCAGGCCGGTCCCAGGAAGGCACGGGTAATGCGTCAATGTCCACTTTGCCATTGGGATTCAACGGGATGTTATCCACCATTTCAAATACAGTGGGTATCATGTATTCGGGAATTCTCTGTCCCAACCACTCCCGCAAATGACTGCTGGTCAGTTTATGGCTGTTTTCACTGGCCAAATAAGCCACCAGGCGTCTATCACCAGGCACCAGTTCCCGGTCTATCACTACCACATCCCGGATGTCCGGGTGCAGCCCCAGGGTGGTTTCAATTTCCGATAATTCGATCCGGTACCCATGAATTTGAACCTGCGTATCAATGCGGCCCAGAAATTTGATTCTTCCGTCCGCCAGCCATGCTCCTAAATCACCGGTTTTGTAGAGGTAGCTCATAGCTGATAGCTCATAGCTCATAGGGAGCTCTCCAGAACTGCTTGCTTTCTTCTCCCTCTTATCAGCTATGAGCCATGAGCTATGAGCTAAAACAAACTTTTCTTCAGTCATCCCCGGATTGTTTAAATAACCCCTGGCTAATCCGTCACCACCGATATAAATCTCACCGGGAACACCAATGGGCACCGGGTTCATTTGCTGATCCAGGATATAAACCTGCGTATTGATAATGGGACTGCCTACGGAAATCACCGGTTGTTTTTGTTTTGAAAAATCCGTATCATTTTTATTTAAAACAATATAAGTGGAACAAATAGTGGCTTCGGTTAACCCATAACCATTTACAACGGTTACCGATGAGATCAACCGGTCGATATCGCCGGCGGAAAGGGCTTCGCCGCCGCTCAATAAGAGTCTCAATTTGCCAAGCTTCCAGGTATCGCCGGCCAACGCATTCAAACGCGCAATCATCGACGGTACAGTACTGAGAATAGTGATATGGCTTTCTGACAACAGGTCCGCCAATTTCTTCATGTCCAGGAAATGAGCTTTATCCGCCAATACAACAGCACCCCCAGAGGTAAGAATAGGCAATATTTCCCCTACAAAACTGGCAGACGCAATAGACGTCAACGGAAGTATGCGATCACCGGGGCCAGGTCCATAGGAGCGAATAAACGAATATATCAAATTGACAATACTCTTGTTTTCAATCAATATGCCTTTGGGCTCACCTGTGGAACCGGAAGTATAGATGATACATGCGGCATTAGAGGGTCTGCACCGATTCGCCGCACAGTCGGCGCTCTCCCCGGCAATTTTTTCCCTCTCCAAATCCGAATCCAGGCAAATGATCCTTCCACGATAACCACTAAACCGGTTCAAATAACTTTCCTGCGTGATCAGGACCGGGGGTTGAGCATCCTCCAGGATCACAGTTAATCGCTGGTTCGGATATGCCGGGTCCATAGGAATATAAGCACCACCTGCTTTGAGAATCCCCATAATGCCGGTAATCAACTCCAGGGAATTGTCCATGCAAATGCCCACCATGGTCTCCGGTCCGATTCCCATTTTCTCCAGGTAATGGGCCGCCCGGTTGGCATCTCGTTCCAGTTCCCCGTAAGTCATTCGCCGGTCCCAGAAAATAACAGCGTTTTCATTAGGATGCTCTTGAACACAGGATGCAAACAATTGATATATACAAAGGTCCTCCGGGTATTCAGCGGCGGTGTTATTCCATTCCATCAATAATTGCTGCATTTCTTCCCGGGAGAGCATAGGCATGTGGGTAACGGTTTGGTCCACATCGTCGATGGCTGCCTCTACTATTGTCTTGTAATGCCGGATCATTCGTTGGATGGCGGCATGCTCAAATAAATCGGTGTTGTATTCGCAGGTGCCCCGGAGTGTGCCCTCTTCCTCCCACAGGGTTAAGGATAAATCCACCTGTGAGAACCCAGTATCGATCTGGATGGGTGTGATGGTAAGACCGGATATTTCAGCGGGGGGCATGGGGGCATTTTGCAGTTGAAACATCACCTGGAATATGGGGCTGACACTTAAATTTCGCTGCGGGTTCAATTCTTCCACCAGTTTTTCAAAGGGCATGTCCTGGTGGGCATAGGCTTGCAGTGCTGCCGCCCGAACTCGCTTCAGAAGCGTTTTAAAGGTGGGATTTTGGGAAACATCCAGGCGTAATACCAGGGTATTGACAAAAAGGCCGATGAGATTTTCCAGCTCCACACGATTACGGCCGGCAACAGGTGTGCCGATGAGTATGTCCTCCTGTCGTGGATAGGTATATCGAAATAGCAGTACGATGTATGCCGCCACCAGCAGCATAAAAAGCGTCACATCTTCCTGTTGGGCCAGTGCTTTCAACTCCCGGAAGGTGTGTTTAGAAATGCGGAAAGGTTCAAGCGATCCTCCCCCTGAAGGCATATTGGGCCGCGGGTGATCAGCAGCTAATTCCAATACCGGCGGTGCACCTGCCAACTGTTTCTTCCAATACGCCAACTGGGTTTCAAACAACTTCCCCTGCATCCATTCATGAAGCCATTGCACATAATCGCTGTATTGAACCGGGAGTTCGGGAAAAGGCGATGATTTGCCCTCGCTAAACGCTTTATAAAGAGCCTTTAACTCTTCCAGCATAATGCCTTTGGACCAGCCATCCACGACGATATGATGCTTATTCACCACAAGGGCATAATCCTCTTCATCTATTTTTAATAATGCGGCTCTTATCAAAAGGTCCCTGGATAAATCAAAGGGCTGCCGGGAAAACCGGTTCACAAATTCCCGGATTTGCTCATCCACATCTACCGATTTTCCAGGATCCTTTTCCAGGGCGGTTACCGATATAGTCATGCGATCATTTTTATTGGGAGTTTGAATCGGTTTGCCTTTTTGGAACAGGAAGTTCATACGCAGGACCTGATGCCTGCGGATAATTTCATTAAATGTTTGTTCCAATATGGAAATATCCAATGGCCCCTTGATGCGCAGCGCCGTGGGATCGTTGTAGGCTGCACTTTCCGGGTCGAATTGCTGCAAAAACCATATGCGCCGCTGAGCAAAAGACAATTGAAAAGGCCCCGGATCATTTCGACGGCTCAACACTGGACCTTTGGGCGCTCGAATCCCCCTCTTCTTCAATAATTCTTCATATATTTTTTGCTTATTCATTATATTAGATGACCGTAGGTGTCGAAGTACTCGGAAAACCGGTTACGGATATCCGTCTCGGTAAACCCGAAATCTTCCAACCTGTATTTATGGGTACCGTGTTTGTGCTGCGGGTTGTCCGTTAACCATTTTAAAATACCTTTCTCTTTGTCGGGGTCCCAGGGATAACCGAATCGATGATAGATATCCCGGATCACTTCCACAGGCTGCCTGATCAATTCTCTATAGCTGATACTTTTCAACCGGTTCGTACCGGATTTTTCAATTTCCATTGTTTTGTGGAGCGATTGTTTAAAGTACTCCATGTAGAGTTTGATAAATTCATCCGGTCCTGCACTCAGATCATGAAACACCGACAATAGACTTAACCCGGAGGCAATGGATTTACAGGGATTGCGATGCATCCATATGACGGCGGCATCCGGGAATACGTTAAAAATGGCATCGACGTTGAACAAATGTGCCGGGCATTTGAGCAGCAAATGGTCTCCTGGTTTTCTCCACAACAATAATTGCAGCAATTTTTTGTAATACCGGTAACTGTCGGTCATGTCCTGTTGGAGGAACCATTCCAGGTAGTTGGTCAAATACCATTCATTGGGCCAGGCAATGTTATAAAAAGTAATGCGCAGTAAATTAAAACATTCTTCCGGGCCAGTGGCTTTGGTTTCATGGCGGTAAATGAATTCCGGCCGCAGCGAATATAATGCTTTCAACCCCTGTTCCGTCAGGTTCACGGCATAAGCCTCAAAATTCTCGATATCCTTCCGCTGATAGGGGTATAACAATTCCCAGTAGAGCAATACCCGCCAGATAGAATCCCGGGAAATCAGATGATGAATCAGTGTGGTACCGGTCCTGGGCAGCCCGGTAATAAAAAGGGGCTGTTTCACAGGAATTCCCGATATCTCCTGGTAAGACTTAAAATTATCCTGGATATACAGCCTCTTCCCCAGTATATCCGCGATGGTATAAGCAAAGGAGAACCGTTTATTAACATCTTCAGGGTACATTTCATTAAAAAATTCCAACAATTTCCCCAGCGGATACTGAAAGCTCTCATCTCCCCAATCACACAGGTTGGTTTTTTGACAGGCCATCTGCATTAAATGTTCCATCGATAACGACGAAAGCGGCGACGACATATCTTTTACTTTGTTTTTCCTATGCATAATTAATTAATCCTCGATTTTTCGAAAGGAGCTCGTTAACTCATTAACTGGACCTCCCGGTAAGTCCTGGCAATTTCTTTAACGGTTTCGGCGTCACCCCAGGTATGGGCGATATTATCCACCACCTCCCGGATGGTAGGCCGGTCAAAAAGAGTGGGCAACGGGATATCGATGCGAAAGATTTCCCGTAGACGAGAGATCAACTTGGTGGCAATCAACGAATGCCCCCCCAGTTCAAAGAAATTGTCGTGAACCCCTACCAGTTCGATGCCCAGGAGTTCCTGCCAGATTTCGGCCACGATTTTTTCCGCTTCGTTTTTGGGTGCTTCATAGATACTTTGCAACTGCGGGCGTTTATGCACAGTTTGTTTTTGCCGGCCGTCAGCTCCATCTGCTTCCCTGTCCGCATCCCCAGTATCCGTTGTCACCCACTGCCGCAGCCGGCGGTACAAATCTCCGCTGGAGACCACAATTCGCGGCAGCTTGTTAAACGCCAGTACCCGTTTAAACGTCTCTTTGCCCTCCTCCGGGGTGATATTTAACGCCACCACCGTGTGTCCCATCATGGTGTTCATACCATGCTCATCGCTGCCGGTGTTTTGTTCGGGTTCCCAGTCCGCCCAGTTGATGCTGATCCAATTCTTTCGCTGCACCAGGGACTGCTGGATGGCAAAACCGTCCATAAAACCATTGGCTGCACTGTATGCATAAAGACTGAGTCCACCCAGGAGGGGCGACAGCGAGGAGGTCAACAAACAGAAATCCAGGTCTTTGTCCCTGAACACTTCCTCCAGGACAAGGGTACCCTGGATTTTGGGGGCAAAATGGCGTTGGNNGAAAGCAGCGGGGTCCATCACACCGGCGGCATGAACGACGCCGTGAATATTGCCAAACCGCTCTTCCGCTTGTTGAACCGCGATTTTCATTTGCTGAAAGTCCGCTGCATCGGCCTGCACCACCAGGACTTCGGCCCCCATTTCCTCCAACTGCCGGATGCGCTCCCCCTTTTCCCGGCGCGAACCGCCGGACCGGCTGGTAAGCACCAGCCTTGCCCGGAGGTTTCGGGCCAGGTAACCGGCAATGGTCAAACCGATCCGCCCCAATCCACCGGTAATTAAATAAATCCCTTGTTCCCTCAATAATGCCGGGTATCCTTCGGATTTGGGCGGTTTTACCGGCTCAAATCCCTGCACCCAGCGATGAGGTCCGCGAAAAGCAATTACCCGGTCCGAGGGAGAGGCATTAAATTCCGCCAGAAGCGTGTCTACCAGCGCAGCGGTTTCTTCATCATATTGAATTTGAACGTTCTCATGCTGCGAATGCGATTGCGCATGCATATATGGGTAAGTATAAAGACCAATATCGATGCTGCGGCAAAGGATATTGGGATACTCCTGGGAAATCACATTACAGGGACCCAGGACAGTGGATTTTCCTGGACTGCACATATCACTGCTTTCAATTTTGTGCACATGATTGGTCACCATCCAGAGCTCTATATTGTCGAACATGGATAAACGGCCCATGGCCTTTACCAGGTAAAGCAGGCTGTAAAAACCCCGCTCCAGGGAATCCGAGACATCATCGGCAGGCGTGGGGGTGAGCAGCCATAAATTCACAATGGTATCAAATCCCCGGTCCTGCTCCCGGAGCTCTTCCAATAATGCCGCATAATCTTCGTACCGGCCGGGATGGATTGTATAGGTGTATTCACAAACTGCACCGCTGCTTGAATCCAATTTCTCGAATCTTTCTCCCATTTTGACAGCGATGATTTCCATTTCATTTTCATTTCCAGGATGGCTGGACTCCAGCTTCAATTGTTGAATCAGCCGGGTGCTTATTGGCGATTCATCCGAAAAAATAAGCCAGCGTTTTTCGCTAGCAACCGCAGCTTTACCCTGTTTGAACAGGGGGGGAATAGACTGCTTCCAGCAGGGGACATAAAACCACTCATCGATATTTTTAATTTTGGCAATCTGACCCGCTGCGGTCGATGGGATGTCTCTTTCTGCTGTCACTACACCAGGCTCAAGCCAGTAGCGCTTCCCTGCAAAGGGGTAGGTGGGCAACGGAATTCGCTGACACTGGTGATACCTGTAAAAACCTTTCCAGTCGATTTCCATCCCGGCAGCCCACAATTTACCCAGTGCGCGCAGCAAAAAGGCTTTGTCTGCTGCGTTCTCACTCTCTTTGGGCAATGAGGCCAGGGCAAACCGCTCATTAACAGCCTCATTCCTGGGGTGTTGGGCCGTAAAACCACATAAACTGTTGCCCGGTCCAACTTCTAAAAAGAAATTACACGTGGTTTTCAACAACTCGCTGATGCCTCTGGAAAAACGAATGGGGCTGAGCGTATGGGTGATCCAATATTCCTCTGAAGTGACTTGCTCAGCGGTTATCCACGTGCCGGTTACATTGGAGATATAGGGAATGGCGGGTGGTTTGGCGTTGACGGCAGTTTTTTTAAAGAGAGCGGTCAACTGGGTTTGTACCGCTGCCATCATCCTGGAGTGAAAGGCTTGAAAAGCTTTTAACCGGCGATAAATGACCTTTTGTGCTTGCAATTGCTTTTCCAGGGATTGGATTCCTGGCAATTTCCCGGAAACGATGCAAAGGTCCGGGGTGTTGACGGCCGCGATGGAAACCCCCTCCACTGCTTCTACCAGGGGTTTCAGTTCAGCTTCCGGCAGTGAAACCGCAGCCATTGCCCCCTGTTCCAGCGAATGAATGAGTTTGGCTCGCTCCGCCACCAGGGACAAAACATCCTCCAATGAAAACACACCGGATACACAAGCAGCAGTGTACTCGCCCAGGCTGTAACCGATCATGGCATAGGGCTTGATTCCCCAACTCATCAACAATTGCGCCAGGGCATATTCTACGGTAAATACCGCGGTATGCGAATATATCGTCTGACTCAGGGCCGACTCTTCTTCGCTTAAAGTTCCTGTTTCCCGGTCCACCAGTTTTCGTAGATCAATACCCTTCGTGCGTTTTTTTGGCCGGTCAATATTATCCACATAAAGGAGCTCCCGCAAATCCCGACCCAGGATGGATTTGAGTATGTCGCAGCACCGGTCCACCTGTTCTCGAAATACCGGTTCTTCGTCATATAGTTGAGCGGTCATGTTCACATAGTGCTCCCCAATCCCGGGGAACATAAACACCAAGGATTTTTCTCCTTCGCGGCAGGTATACATGACAATCCGTTTGGGATTAAAATCTTCAAGGGTGCGGACAGCATCTTCCCGGTTGCGGCACGCCACTGCCAGGCGATGTTCAAAGGCTTTCCGGCCGACAGCCAATACATAAGCGACGTCTGCCAGGTTTATGGCCGGGTTCTTTTTTAAATGCTGCACCAGGTTTTCCCTTACCTGGTGCAGGGCGTCTTCTGTCCGGCCAGAAAGAAGAATGATCTGACTGTCTGCCCTCTGACCATCCGACCTTCTGTCCTCAGTCCATTCCTCCAGGAGCACGTGGGCATTGGTGCCGCCGATGCCAAAGGAACTGACCCCGGCCCGCCGCGGTGTCCCGTCTATAAACGGCCAATCCGCCAGCGTTTGATTCACATAAAACGGCGTATTAGCAAAATCAATCATGGGATTGGGTTGCTCCACGTTGATACTGGGGGGAATTTGTTTATGCTGCAAACATAAAACAGCTTTAATCAAACCCACCACACCGGCGGCAATATCCAGGTGACCGATATTGGACTTCAACGAGGCAATGGCACAGTACTGGTTTTTACTTTTGTTTTCCCGGCCGTCCAATGCTTCGGCAAAGGCCCGGTTCAGCGCCGCCACTTCCACCGGGTCCCCCAGAACTGTGCCGGTGCCGTGGGTCTCCACGTAACCAATAGTATGGGGAGAAACACCGGATTCTTTTAATGCCTGCAAAATTGCATTGGCCTGTCCGATTTCACTAGGACTGGTATAGCCTACTTTTAATGATCCGTCATTGTTGATGCCGGAGCCTTTGATGACAGCATAAATATGATCGTTATCCCGGGCTGCTTTTTCCAGGGGTTTTAACACCACGATACCAATGCCGTTGCCAAACACGGTACCGTTGGCATTAGCATCAAAGGCACAGCAGTGTCCGTCCGGCGATAAATAACCCCCTTCATTGTAAAAATAGCCGCTTTTCTCCGGGATGCTAACGGCAACACCCCCGGCCAGTGCCATATCGCACTCGTTGTTTAATAATGCTTGCTTTGCCATGTGAATGGCCACCAACGATGTGGAACAGGCGGTCTGCACCGTAACCGCCGGTCCCTTTAGATTGAGCTTATAGGAAACACGGGTGGCTAAAAAATCCTTATCGTTGGCTATCATGGTCTGGAACTCACCCAGGGCATTGACCACTTCCGGGTGGGCCATCACGTTATTTAAAATATAGGTGTTCATGGCTGTGCCAGCATAAACCCCCACACGTCCAGGGTATATCTCCCCTACATAACCAGCATCTTCCAGGGCCATCCAGGCATGTTCCAAAAATAAACGCTGCTGCGGATCAATGATTTCCGCTTCGCGGGGATTAAAACCAAAAAAATCCGCATCAAATAAATCCACATCTCCCAATATCCCATAAGCAGGAACCAATTTGCATACCCCCTGCACATAGTGATCAATAGGAGCACCTTCCAATTCCTCTTCTTCGAAAAAGGAAATAGATTCGACTCCATTGCTCAAATTCTCCCAGAACTCCTCGATATTAGACGCACCAGGGACCTTAAGAGAAATCCCGATTACCGCAATAACACGACCCACCGGACCTCTCTTTTCCTTCTCCTCTTCCTTCTCCTTAACCTCAACCTTAACCCCACCCTTAACCTTCTCTATAAACTCCGCCTGGAGGGCGATGGTGGGAAAATTAAACAATTCGATGATGGATATCTCCCGGTCAAGCTCAAATGCTTTTTCCAGTTTGCTTTTTAATTTGATCAGCAGGAGGGAATGACCACCCAGGTCAAAGAAATTGTCATTCATACCGATTTGCCCGGTTTTCTTATCCAGCAGCTGCTTCCAGATTTCCTGGATCCTGGTTTCCAGTTCGCTCCGCGGTGGTTGATAGGCAGTACCGGTACCAATACTGGCTTTTATTTCAACCTTTGCCAGGGCTTTCCTGTCGATTTTGCCGTTGGGTGTCAGGGGCAGTTCCTCCACAGGGACAAATTGGGCAGGTACCATATAGTCCGGGAGGGTTTTCAATAAAAACTGGCGGATATCAGAGGTGGTAATTTCTACATCCGCTGCCAAAAAGGCATAAAGTGTGGTATCACCCTCTTTATTTTCTCTGGCAATTACCGCGGCTTCTTTGACCGGTTCGTACCGGATGATATGGTTTTCGATTTCCCTGATTTCCACACGGTTGCCGCGTACTTTAACCTGATGGTCCAGACGCCCCAGGTACTCCACCACACCCTCCACTAACCACCTACCAAGATCACCAGTACGGTACATGGTAATTTCCTTTTTTTTCTCATCCTGGTAATCCTGGAAATCCCATAAATCATGGTCAAATTTTTCTTTGGTTAATTCCTTCCTGTTCCAATAGCCATACCCTACCCCGGCTCCAATGACACAAATCTCCCCTGCCACTCCCACAGGCTGTAATTGTCCGTGATGATTCAACACCAATACCTTTGTATTTAATGCCGGGGTTCCTATGGGAACTTTTTTCGTATCGGTATCCACTGGGATGGTATAATGCAGTACATCATCACAGCACTCGGTCATGCCGTAACAATCCACCAGGTCTATTCCCGAAGGATAAGCATTGTAAAACTTATTCACCACAAAAGGCTTGGTCTCTTCAGAGGTCAGTGCTATTTTGCGTAAGTCTTCCAGGTTGATTTTTTCTTTTCCCTCTTCCAGCATAAATAAATAGGCTTTTAACACCGGAGGAATGACTTCAATAACCGTCACACCATCGGCGGCCACCCTCTGGAATTGACCATAAGGGTCCCATTCGATCTCCTCCGAATAGACCACCAACCTGGCCCCGGTAAATAAAGGGGCAAGAATCTGCCACAGCGCGGCAATGACATTGATACTAAAATTATTGGCTACCGTATCCTTCTTAGTAATCCCCAATACGTCGATTTTACTGTACGTATGGTTCACAACACCGGAATGGTGCAATAATGCACCCTTGGGGTTTCCGGTGGAACCCGACGTATAAATAATATATGATAAATCCACGGGTTGAACAGCCCTGCCTGGATTCTCCAGGGGATAAGCGTTTAGTTCTTCCGGATCGTAGCGGATTACGATTATGCCTGCATTATCACTGCCTGCAAAGGTGACTTCCTTGTGCTTTAAAAAGAACCCGGCTTCGCTGTCATCGATGATAAAACGATTCCGTTCGTCCGGGTGCCCCATATCCAAGGGAATGCAGGCCGCACCGGCTTTCAATATCCCCAGGACCGCCGCGATCATATCGATGGACCGGGGGAACATCATAACTACCCGCGAGTTTTCCGACACACCGACAGCAGCCAACATATGAGCCAATCGATTGGCCCGATCATTCAATTCCCGGTAAGTTAGCCAGCAATCCTGGTATTGAACAGCCTTGTTGCCCGGAGTTTTCTCCACCTGGTCCTGGATGACACCATGAATGGTTTTATCAATCAAAAATTCTATTTCAGGTTCATTAAATTCATTCAGAATCCGGTGTTTTTCTTCCTGCGACAGCATATCGATTTCCGATACTTTTTGAGCGGTATCGCCGGTAATACCGTCAAAGACGTTTATAAAATGTTGGGACAGCCGTTCAATGGTTTCAACCGCGAATACATCCCCATTGTAATGAAAATCCACCTGTAAGTGATCAATGTCCTCCACCAGCAGTACCTGGAGGGTCAAATCAAAATTTGTCATTTCGAACATTTCATAAGAACGAATCACCAGGTTCCCGTCCCGATTCAAAATAGTGTCCAGGGGATAATTATCGATAACAATAATGGAGTCGAAAAGATCGCTGTCACTGCCAAGGCCGCTGAATTTTCTTATTTCAGCTAAGGAGCTGTGCTGGAAATCGCTCCTCTCTTCCAGGTGGTGACCGATGCGCTGCAATACCTCCAAAACAGTATCATCACCATCGACCTGCAGTCGAAGCGGTAGGGTATTGATAAATAACCCTACCATGTCCTGGATGCCTTTTACCGCCGGTGTCCGGCCAGAAACGGTGGTTCCGAAAATAATATCATTGGAGTTATTGTATTTTTGCAGCAGCAGCCCCCAGGCCGTATACAAAAGCGCGGATGGGGTGACATTATGGTCACGTGAACAGGTATCCATCCGCTGTTTAATATCTTTTGAAACCTGGAGTTTATGAGTTTTTACCCAGCAAATCTCTTCCAGTTTGCTCTTATCATAAGGCAGCAGCGTCCGCGTGTCGAATTCTTCCAGGCAGGTTTTCCAGAACTCATTCTGTCTGGCACTATCCCGACCCTGGGACTTGTACCATTTAAAAAATTCTTTGTATCTCGTCTTTTGAAAATTCGTGGATTCCTGTGACTCAAGTGGTTCATGTCCCCTGGATAAGCGGTGATAGGCATCCAGGAACTCAGTTAATACAATACCGTTACTCCAGCCATCGTACAGGATATGATGAAAAGTAAGGATCATTTCACTTTCCCCATTGCCCAGGATGCATAAAGTAATCCGCAAAGGAGCCTGTGTCAAATCAATAGGAGTGTTTTTGTCTTTTTCAATTATTTGATGCAGCAATCCCGGCAAGCCTTCCCTTTGGGCGTCTGAAAAATCCTTCACCTGGATAGGGATATCTTTTTCCTTTAATACAATTTGTACCGGTTCTTCCAGTCTTTCCCAACGAATAACAGAGCGAAGCATCTCATTGGTCTGTGCCACCACCTGCCACGCCGCTTTAAAAATTTCAACATCCAGCTCTCCTGACAACCTGAACCAGAATTGTTCAAAATACTGTTTCGAATCGGGGTAGGTAAGATAATGGAACAGCATGCCTTCCTGCATCGCTGTCAAGCCCATCATATCTTCAACATTTCGCTTATCGATTTTATAATTGGACATGGTGAAACCTTTCATCGAATGGACGAGTTAAAGAAATCTACGAGATGATCAATCCCTTCCCTGTATTGGTGACAAGAGAAGGAGAGCCGCAGCGTCCGCGGAAGCCCAAAGTCCGAACCGGGAACAGTCGCCACGCACTTCTCCTCCATTATCCTGGTGGCTAACTCCAGGCTGGTAGAGATTCCTTGCTTTTCCATGAACCTCGAGCAATCCAAGGTGATATAAAAACTTGCGGTGGATGATATGGCCCGAACATCCCGGACAGTTTCAAACTGCTCCAATGTATAGTCGCGCCGCCCCTTATATAAATTCCTCAGATAATCCACTTCATGTTGATAATCCAAGGCTTTGATGGCACCATATTGACAAATGGGATCTGTGGTCAACAGGGTATGATGCTGGATAACCGTCATAGGAGTGATCAACTCATCCGGGACAATACACCAGCCCACACGCCTGCTGTACATCCGGTACGCTTTAGAAAAACTGTTGGTGGTAATAAATACCGATTTGGCGTCTGTCAACTCCATGACCGATGGACTCTGTTCTTCAAAACACATATTGTCATACACTTCATCATTGATAATCGGCGCCCGACCATCCACCACAGAATCCATAAAATACAACTCATCCCTGGTTAAAAAGTTTCCCAACGGATTGCCCGGGCTGTTAATTACCACCAATTTGGTCTTATCGGTGAAATTCCTCTCAAAGGAATCCCTGTCCAACTGCAGTGTTTCCAGGTCAATTTTGTAATACCTTATCTCTGCCTGGGCCAGCAGCGAAGAGAAGTGATACAATGAATAATACGGGAGTGGAATCAATACTTCATCTCCCTTCTCCAGGAACAAGTAAAACAAATTCCTGAAGATAGTACTGGTACCAACACTAATAATAAAATTCTCCGCAGGGATGTCCAGGTTGTGCTTTTCTTTGTAATGCTGCGACAACCTTTCTTTTAACTCAGGAAGACCACCGGGAAATACCAACGCGCTTCTTTTAAAATCGGTCATGGCATCTATTACTGCTTGAATAATATCCGGGTGCGGCGGTAATTCCGATTTACCCAAAGTCATTCGTATGACCTCTTTACCGGCTTTTTCATAATCATATGCCATTTGATCCAGCACAAACATTAAGAACCTGTTGTCAAAATAATTAATCCCATGGTTAACGATATTCATTTTCCCTCCTATGGGCTAATAATATCTATTTACATTTGTGTGCTATTTATTTGATATTATCCAGGTCTACGCCAAAATACTCGGCATAGCGGGGAATGTCCAATACATCATGAAGAAAAACATCACAGACATCATCTCCAAAGGTACTTATATAGGTCGGTGCCATACCTCTCAATTTCTCTCTTTCAGCATCGGTAATATTATCATGAGTAAGCTTCTTTTCCCCTATATAAAGGACCACGTTTTTGTATTCCTCCATCATCTTTTCAATCACTTCCTTATTTAACACATCCGCCGTATCGGCATCTTTCACGCTGTGCTGCATCAAATTGGGGTAACCTCTCCTCACTTCAGTGGCATAATGTTTGATATATGACACACAATCAAATTTATTAAGGGTAAAATAGGAGAAAAAAGGTGTAGCGGAACAATTGGTACGTATGGTTCGAAAATCACTGCTTTTAAGGCCCATCGATTCTATTTCCCGGAAATTCTCCCGGTAATCGTAATCCATAAAGGTAAAGGGCGAAATGACCGTCGGGTATGCCTCACTTAATACCTCAGATTCACTATAATCGTAAATACTTCCTTTATACGCTTCACCACTGGCGTCTTTAACCAGGTCATGAACGCCGCCAAAGGGCTTTTTCCCTCTTTTGGCATCCTGCCTGACCCGCTCCGCCTGCCAGAACGTGAATTCCCCAGTTTGTGACAAATCGCTTCCTTCCAATATTACAGGAATATCCATCCTCATCGCATAGCGGATAGGAAGCCAAAAGTGAAAAAAGCTGCATACTTCACAACCAAAAAATTCACCCAAACCGTATTGGGGACCATCCAAAATCCCTTTTTGAACCGACTTCTTATACACATCCTCATCCGGGTAGATTTTTATCAAATCCACATTCAGCTTATTGGTCACATCTTCCATATTTCTCTTTGCTTTCTCATTAACCAACGGATGCATGACTGAGCAAGCCAGAACTCTCAGACCATATTTCTCCTTTGCCATTTTCAACAAAACAGTACTGTCCTTACCACCACTGAAAAGAACAATCACATGATATGGCCTATCCTTACTCTTTGCTTTTTTAAACAAATTCTCCATTTCTTCTATTAAATACTTTTTTACCCTGGGCTCGTGCTGCTCAAATTTTTTAAAATTGGCACATATTGAACAAACCCCACTATCATCGATGGTGATACCGGGAATCTTGGAGTGCAGAACACAAACGCTGCATGTTTTTTTGGGATCATTCATTTTTTATCTCCTTATAGTCAATGATTTTGCTTATTGATCGAATAGATATTGAAATCTTTTGTTTATTACCATTTAGAAAACCGCAGGTATAGAGTTACTTTTTGGTTTGATTAATAATGGAAAACGGTGTGTATATTAAGATCAACTGACAGTACATTGAGATAAGCTTCCGCCCCTGGATAGTCTCAACTAAAGCCTGTACTTTTTAAAATTGTCATTAATGTGGGTTAGGTACCTGATTCAACAACAGCCTTTCAAAATAACCCACAACCAAAACAAATAAAACACCAAAAGGGCGGGGTTCAATTCAACTTCAGAAATGCTATATAGCACAACAAATTTCAGCTGTAAATCCACAAACATGTAACCTTTCCATTGATATTCAGTCGCTGTTGTTAAAGGTTCCCGGAAATATATATAAATATGTTACCCATCCAGACTTATCGTTATTACCTTTACAAGGAAATAAATGAAAATCCGGGCAAAACACAGTTGAAATATAAAGGGTTTTCATCTAAAATTATCTTTGCCTTTATACTAAACAAAAACAAACCAGAGGAGGCTTATTATGGCCAATACAGGGAAAACAAGATGGTTAACGATTATTGCTTTGATTCTCCTGCTGTGCGGTTATACGTGTACCTACAGCCTGGGGGAAGGAAAACCCCTGGTGCTGCAAGAGATGTCCTGGACCGATGTACAGGACTATTTAAAAACCAATGACATGGTCATTATCCCCCTGGGTGCCACCGAACAACATGGTCCCCATTTACCGCTGGGAACCGATTTTTATGAAGCCTTTGCGGTATCAAAAATGATCTCGGCCCGCACGGGTGTGGTGGTGGCACCGGTGCTGTTGTCCGGTTACAGCGTTTATCATTCCGGTTTTCCCGGAACGTTGAGCCTGAAACTCGAGACCATGGAACAGGTGCTGTTTGAGACCGCGGAAATATTGATAAAGTACGGTTTCCGCAGGTTCATGTTTTTCAATCACCACGGTGGAAACAGGGTGGTGGAAGATAAGGTAATGCACCGCATCAATCATACCACCGAAGCCACTGCGCTGCGCATCGGAATTTACGCACCGTTTCAAAAAAACGAAAAAGAACCGGCCCCGTTCGATTACCACTCAGGCATTGGTGAAACATCTATTATGCTCTATCTCAAGCCTGAACTGGTAAAAATGGAACGGATAAAAAAACCCAAAATGACTTTCACACCTAAAATGCAGGAAATCCTGGAGTTGACCGAGAAAAACCCGGAATTGATGAGTGTATTGGACACAATGATGGGAACACCCCAGGAAACCAAAAAAGGTGGAGCCAGTCATGAGTTATCCAGTAATGGAATATGGACCATGGGAGACCCGAAAAAAGCCACAAAGGAATTCGGCAAAAAACAAGTTGATCAGATGGTGGACAGTGCGGTAAAATTCATCGAAGCCTGGAAACAGGTGAAGAAATAAGTCATAGCTAAAATTGGCACAATCATTATTTTCACACCAGCAGTTGACAAAAATGTTTATTCGTTTTATCATATCTGCGTATAAATTGAAGAGTAGTAGGAGATATTGCCATGTATGAAACAATCGAAGCCATATATGAAGATGGGAGAATAATTCCTTTGCATGATGAGTTGCATGTTAAAAAAGCCAAAGTGTTTCTTACAATTGTTGAAACCATGGAAGAACCCGAAGAGCAGGGGATGCCTTTAGCGGAATTAGCGAAGTACAAGGGAATTTTCAAAAAATTCCCTAATGGCTTGAAATACCAAAAGGAATTAAGGGATGAGTGGTAGGTATTTACTGGACACCAATGCGATTATAAACCTGTTAAAAGACGAGAATGCTTCTTTCAAATTCAAAGACAAGAAAGGTGTCTATTTTGTTTCAATAATTACGGAAATGGAGTTGCTCTCTTTTAAGGATATAACAAAACAAGATAAAATCAAAATAAAAAAATTCCTGCCCAAATCGTGTATCATAAATATAAACAAGGCTATAAAGGATAAAACAATTGAATTGAGAAAGAAGAAGAGTATAAAGTTGCCTGATGCTGTGATTTGTGCCACAGCCATGGTTAAGAATTTAACCCTTGTCAGTGATGATGAGCGATTATCTAAAATTAAGGGTCTCAATATCGTCGCTCTATCTGATTTTGTTGATTGAATCAATTCACAATTGGCAATTCTTTTAAAAGGTGCCCTTCGGGCAAGTATAATACGCCTGACGGTGGGGGGTGGCACCCCCAGCCTATAAGTAAAAAAAACCACGAAGGCACGAAGGCACGAAGGCACGAAGGCACGAAGGCACGAAGGCACGAAGGCACGAAGGAACACGAAGAAAAAAGGGTCAGGAAAAAAAACTTGCCAGCCAAATATTTTCGTGGTTTCATTGACTGATTGGAGGAGACGAAATATAATGCCTCAAATCCCAATAAAGCAAGCTAAAGTAGCTAAAGTCAAAAAAAGGCTGCAATTCCGTGAAAGTTAACCTTTGAGTTTCCAAAGCCCACCCTGACTTTTTCGTTTTCTCCCGGAGAAAAATTTTTTTCTACCGGAGATAATTTTTTTTCTACCGGAGAAAAATTCTTTTCTACCGTAGATAATTTTTTTTCTAGGGGACAAAGTATTCGTTTGTAGCGGAGATAATAAGAAAAAGAGTCAAGCAAAAAAAAACGCTCTCATAATGCCAAAAATCGTTAACGCAACGATAGAAATCATTCACACAACGATAGAAATGGCTCACACAACGATAGAAATGGTTCCCGCAATGATAGAAATGATTCCCACAGTGATGGAAATGGCTCACACAATGATTGGAATGGTTCCCACAACAATGGAAATCACTCACACAGCGGAAGAACTCATTGACACACCAGAAGAAATCATTCACACATCAGCAGAAATCATTCCCACAACAAAAGAAATGGCTCACACCAAGAAAAAAATCGTTCCCACAACTATTGGAATGGCTCCCCCAATGATTAAAACCATTCCCGGAACCGGAGTGATCGTTTTCTATCTGTGGTCCAGGTAATCCTCCCAGTTCTCGAAAAGACTTTGAAGGAATTCTGAAAAAAGTCTACCTTTGGTCTTGAAATTTTTTCTTTTTTGTTTTAAAATGTTGCCGTGTTAGAGAGTGCTAATATGGAAATATTATTAGATAGGGAGAGTTAGCATGAGAGATAAAATCGCCAAGCCCGACATTACAACTGTATTGGCAGAGGTTGCCAGTGCCGTGGTTGGAAAATTTGAGATGAAAGCGCTGCTAGATCAGATTATTAATACAACAATGGAAACATTGCACGCAGAAGTGAGTTCAATCTTTCTAATAGATGAAGAAGAACCCAACATCTTAAAGTGTGTGGCGGGATCCGGGTTTGCTAAAGAGATTGTGGGTATTGCAAAATACGAAATTGGTGAAGGATTAACAGGAACTGTGGCGAAAACCGGTAAAGGATATAATCATAAAAACCCAGAAGATCATAAACAATTCACAATTGAAGGAAAAAAAGTATGGAAAGGCAAGTATGATCATATTCAATGGCCCAGTGGAAAAAGTGAATTCAGGAATGGCATCGGATTACCTTTAAAAATAAAAGATCAAATTTTGGGCGTCATAAAAGCTGAAAATAAAAATCCCACATACGGAAATTTTTTCACAGATGAAGATGTAATAACCTTTAAAACAATTGCCAATGTCATTGCTCTTACTATTGAAAACGCCAGACTTCATCAAAAGGCTGAAGAACAGTCGAAAACTCTATCATATGTTGCCAGTGCTGTGGTGGGCCAGTTTGAAATGACAGCACTTCTTGATCAAATTATAAATACAACAATGGAAACGTTACATGCAGAAGTCTGTTCGATTTTCCTTGAAGATAAGGAAGAAGACCCTGGTATTTTAAAGTGCGTAGCCGGTTCCGGGTCAGCCAAAAGAATTGTCAACAAAGCAAAATATAAAATTGGTGAAGGATTTACAGGAACAATAGCAAAAGTTGGAAAAGAATTTAACATAAAAAGTCTTAAAGACCTTGAAAACCTGGAAGTAGAAGGAAAAAGAGTTTGGAAAGGAAAATATGATTCAATAGAATATTCTAGTGGAAAAAGTAAATTCCGAAACTGCATTGCCCTCCCCTTGAAAATAAAAGACCAGATTTTGGGTGTCATAAAAGTTGAAAATAAAGATGAAAAATATGGCGATTCTTTCACCGATGATGATTTAGACATTCTTAAAACAATTGCCAATGTGATTGCGCTTACAATCGAAAACACCAAACTCCATCAAAAAACTGAAGCGCAATCGAAAAAGCTCTCCGCTGTATTGTCAGATGTGGCCGGTGCCGTGGTTGGAAAATTCCAGATGAAAGCGCTGCTTGACCAGATTATTAATATAACAATGGAAATGCTGCACGCAGAAGTGAGTTCAATTTTTCTAATAGATGAAGAAGAACCCAACGTCTTAAAGTGCGTGGCTGGTTCGGGATTTGCCAAACGGATAGTGGGTATTGCAAAATACGAAATTGGCGAAGGCTTGACAGGAACTGTGGCGAAAGCCGGTGAAGGATATAATACCAAGAGTCCCAAAAAACATCAAGAAATCGAAATTAACGAAAAAAAAGTATGGAAAGGAAAATATGACCATATTCAATGGCCCAGTGGAAAGAGTGAATTTAGAAACGGAATCGGTCTGCCTTTAAAAATAAAAGATCAAATTTTAGGTGTTATCAAAGCGGAAAACAAAGACCCTGGATACGGAGACTTCTTCACCGACGAAGATGTAAACATATTCAAAACAATCGCCAATGTGATTGCACTCACTATTGAAAACGCAAGACTCCATCAAAAAGCTGAAGAACAATCGAAAAGGCTCTCGGGAGCATTGGCAGATGTTGCCAGTGCAGTAGTTGGACAATTTGAGATGAAAGCCCTGCTTAATCAAATCATTCATACAACAATGGAAACCTTACGTGCAGAAGTGTGTTCAATTTTCCTTGAAGATAAAGAAGAAAAACCTGGAATTTTAACGTGTGTAGCTGGTTCTGGCTGGGCTAAACACATTGTAGGAAGTGCAAAATATAAAATCGGCGAAGGATTTACCGGAACCATCGCAAATGTGGGAAAGGAATTTAACATAAAAAGTCGTGAAGAACTTGAAAATCTGGAGGTAGATGGAAAAAAAGTTTGGAAAGGAAAATATGATTCAAAACAATATTCCAGTGGTAAAACCACATTCCGAAACTGCATCGCTCTCCCGTTGAAGATTAAAGATCAAATTTTAGGCGTTATAAAAGCGGAAAACAAAGATGAAAAATCCGGCGATTATTTTACTGATGAAGATCTAAACACCTTTAAAACAATTGCCAATGTCATCGCACTGACCATCGAAAACGCAAGGCTTTATAAACAGATTGAAGAACAACTAAAAACCATTGCCGCTAAGGCCGCCCATCGGATCAATAATCAAGTTACAAGCTATGACGGTATAGAACTTGACTTGCTCGATGAAGTAGAAGCAAAAGAGTCTAAAAAAAAGAATTTGCGTAATTTGTTAAAAAGGCTGAAGAACACTACCGAAAATCTAAAAAGTATGATCAATGATTTTAAAAACTACGGAAAACCAATCGAACTAGTGAAAACAAATAATGACATTAATGAGGTTATTACCAATGAGATTTGGCAAGCAGGTCCTCCAGAATCTATTAAAATCAACTCGCATTTAGACAAAAGGATACCTATATTTAAGTTTGATGCCGGACGTTTCTCAGAAAGCATCAAAGAAATGCTGCATAATGCGCTTCGGGTTATGCAGGAACAAAATTGTGGGAATCAAATAAATATTTCAACTCAACTGATCGATTCAAATGTTGATTCTTCAGAAGATAAAAAATACGTTCTAATTACAATTGAAGATGATGGACCCGGATTTCCTGTTAATTTTCCTGTCTTTTCTCCATATCACTCTACAGATCCTCAACGGACAGGTTTAGGGTTAGCCACCGTCAAAGAACTTATTGAAGCCCATGGAGGCACAATTAAACTCAGCCAAAAAAAAGAACAGGGAACACACTTCGAAATTCAACTTCCTATCATTGGAGGTGTTTTATGAGTAAAGTTCTTCTAGTGGATGATGAGACACACATTCTTAGAGACCTGGGAAAGCATCTAAGAAAATGGAAATACGAGGTGTATATGGCTTCTACAGTAGAAGAGGCAAGGAAGATTATTTCGTGTAAGTCTCTCGATTATGCCATTATTGATTTAAAACTTGATTTCACATCGGAATTTGGTGGAATTAAAGTTGTGAATTACGTCAAAAAAAATCAACCCAAAATAAAACCTATTGTACTTTCTGCCTATCCTTTCGAAGATGTAAAGGATCAATTGAAGGAAGAATTAGAAAAAGAACATGAGCCTGAAAGGATACTGAAGGAACTCGAAAAGAATTACATTTGGAAAGGAGGGAAAAAAAACTATATATTAGCAATCTTAGACAAATTGGATGCATTGGGGAAAAATAATAAAAGTAAAAACTGTTTTGTCATCATGCCGTTTTCATCTACAGAATCGTGTACAGAAGAACAATGGGCCGAAATTTTTAAAAATGTAATTAAACCTGCGGTGGAGGAAGCTGGTTTTAACTATGAATGTTTCAAAGCAGAAATTGAGCAAAGTTCGATTCTTGAAAAAGTTTTTAAGAATTTAAAAAAATCTGAATTGGTGATTGCAGACATCACTGATAACAATCCCAATGTTTTATATGAACTGGGCATTCGCCATGCCATTGGCGGTGCAGCAATTGTGATAGCCCAAAACAATAACGATATTCCATTTGATCTGCTTCATTATCCGTTTAAAAAATACGGTTGGAAAACTGAAAGAGAACGCAATAAACTTAAAGAAGAAATTATAAAGGCCATTGATTTCATAGAAAATAACCCAGAGGAAGCAGTCTCACCGGTTCTAAAATATTTAAACCCAATTGGAGGAGAATCCTGATTTTATCACAAATCTTTGCTTTTCCGCCTTTATTAGGAAAAAAGGGTCATAACAAAGGATCATGCCCAAAAAAACACACAACAATTGGAATGGCTCCCCCAATGATTGAAACCGTTCCCGGAACCGGAGGAACCGTTTAGTTACTAAGGTAATCCTTCCACTTTTCGAAAAGACTTTGAATGAATTCTGAAAAAAGTCTCCTGCTGGTCTTGAAATTTTTTCTTTTTCGTTTTAAAATGTTACCTTGTTAGAGAGAGGCAAACTAAATTATTAGATAGGGAGAATGATCATGAAAGATGAAGCCACCAAACAAGACATTACAACTGTATTGGCAGAGGTCGCCAGTGCCGTGGTTGGAAAATTTGAGATGAAAGCGCTGCTGGATCAGATTATTAATACAACAATGGAAACGTTACACGCGGAAGTGAGTTCAATTTTTCTAATAGATGAAGAAGAACCCAACATCTTAAAGTGTGTGGCAGGCTCCGGTTTTGCCAAACGAATCGTGGGTATTGCAAAATACGAAATTGGTGAAGGATTGACAGGAACTGTGGCGAAAACTGGTGGAGGATATAATTTCAAAAGCTCTGATGAACTTCATAAAAACAAAATAGGACGGAAACAAGTATGGAAAGGGAAATATGACCATATTCAATGGCCCAGTGGGAAGAGTGAATTCCGAAATGGTATCGGACTACCTTTAAAAATAAAAGATCAGATTTCAGGCATCATAAAAGCGGAAAACAAAGACCCTAAATACGGAGACTTCTTCACAGATGAAGATGTTAACATATTTAAAACAATCGCCAATGTGATTGCACTTACCATCGAAAACGCCAGGCTGCATCAAAAGGCAGAAAAGCAGTATCAAAAGGCAGAAGAGCAGTCGAAAAAAGTCTCTGGGGCGTTGGCTGATGTTGCCAGTGCCGTGGTTGGACAATTCGAGATGGAAGCACTACTTGACCAGATTATTAATACAACCATGGAAACATTACATGCTGAAGTGAGTTCAATTTTTCTAATAGATGAAGAAGATCCGAATAACTTAAAGTGTGTGGCAGGTTCCGGGTTTGCCAAACGAATCGTGGGTATTGCAAAATACGAAATTGGCGAGGGCCTGACAGGAACTGTGGCGAAAACCGGTGAAGGATATAATACCAAAGGTCCCAAAAAACATCAAGAGACCGAAATTAAAGGAAAAAAAGTATGGAAAGGAAAATATGACCATATTCAATGGCCAAGTGGAAAAAGTGAATTCCGAAATGGAATCGGTTTGCCTTTAAAAATAAAAGATCAAATTTTAGGTGTTATCAAAGCGGAGAACAAAGACCCTAGATACGGAGACTTCTTCACCGACGAAGATGTAAACTTATTTAAAACAATTGCCAATGTGATTGCACTCACTATTGAAAACGCACGGCTTCATCAAAAAGCCGAAGAACAATCGAAAAAGCTTTCTGCTGTATTAACAGATGTTGCCAGTGCCGTGGTTGGAAAATTTGAGATGAAAGCCCTGCTGGATCAGATTATTAATACAACAATGGAAACGCTTCACGCAGAAGTGAGTTCAATTTTTCTAATAGATGAAGAAGAACCAAACGTCTTAAGGTGTGTAGCCGGCTCCGGATTTGCGGAACGAATCGTAGGTATTGCAAAATACGAAATTGGTGAAGGCCTGACGGGAACTGTGGCGAAAACCGGTGAAGGATATAATTTCAAAAGCTCTGAGAAGCTTCATAAAATCAAAATTGGAGGGGAACAAGTTTGGAAAGGGAAATATGACCATATTCAATGGCCCAGTGGGAAGAGTGAATACCGAAATAGTATCGGATTACCTTTAAAAATAAAAGATCAGATTTTAGGCGTTATAAAAGCGGAAAACAAAGACCCCAGATACGGAGACTTCTTCACAGATGAAGATGTAAATATCTTTAAAACAATCGCCAATGTCATTGCTCTAACTATTGAAAATGCAAGACTTTACAAACAGATCGAAGAACAATTAAAAGCAATATCCTCCATGGCTGCTCATCGAATCAATAATCAAGTTACCAGTTATGACGGCATAGAACGCGTTTTGATAAAAGAAAGCAACTCAGCAGTTCCCGATAAGGTAAACCTTTGCCACCTTTCAAAAAGGTTAAAAGATACCACCAAAAATCTAAAAAAATTGATTCATGATTTTAGAAACTATGGGAAACCTATTAAATTATCGAAAACACCGAATGACATCAATAAAGTCATTCATGATGAAATCTGGTTGGCGGAACCCCCGGATTCAATAAATATAAATGAAAATTTAGACAATACGATACCAACGTTTGAATTTGATGCTACCCGTTTCGCAGAAAGCATAAAAGAAATGCTCCATAACGCTTTGCGGGTGATGCAAGAAGAAAATTGTGGAAATCAAATTAATATCTCATCCCAATTGATAGATTCAAATGTCGTAATTACAATTGAAGACAATGGGCCTGGATTTCCTCCCAATTTTCCTACCTTTTCTCCATTTCACTCCACAGATCCACAGCGGACAGGTTTGGGTTTAGCCACTGTTGAAGAACTCATTGAAGCTCATGGAGGTACCATCCAATTAAAACCAAAAGAAGGAAAGGGAGCATGTTTTGAAATCCAAATTCCCATCCAAGGAGGTGACGTATGAAAAAAGTTCTTTTGTTAGATGATGAGAAACACATTCGCGAAGATTTGGGAAATGAATTAAGAGAAAGCGGCTACGCAGTTCATACTGCTGAAAAAGTGGAAGAGGCAAGAAAAATTATTTTAAGTGAAGAAATTGATTATGCATTTATCGATCTAAAATTAGATTATTCATCAGAATATAGTGGTATTAAAGTTGTTAACTTCGCCAAGCGAAATCAACCGAAACTAAAAGCTATAATACTTTCAGCTTATCCATTTGAACAAGTAAAGGCACAGCTAAGAAAAGAATTAGAAGAAGAAATCGGATATGAAAAAATACTCAAAGAGATCGAAGAGGATTATATTTACAAAGGTGGGGAACAAAATTACATCGATGCAGTTTTAGATAAATTGAAAGAACTCAAACAAGTGCAAGAGATTAAAAATTGTTTTGTTATTATGCCATTTTCTTCCACAAATTCCTGTACTGAAGATGAATGGTCCGAAATTTTTGAAAATGTAATCAAACCCGCGGTTGAAAAATCCGGATTTAATTATAAATGCGAAAGAGCAAATCTTCCTTTCGGTTCAATCATCGAGGATATTCTTGATAATTTGAATCGCTCCGAACTGGTCATTGCCGATCTAACCGATAGAAATCCCAATGTCCTTTATGAGCTGGGTGTGCGCCATACCATTGGGAGTCCGGCAATCATGACTGCCCAGAGCAAAGCGGATATTCCATTTGATCTGCTGTCATATTCTTTTATAATATATGGCTGGAAAACCAAAAAAGAGAAGGATAAATTTAAAAAGCAAATTAAGGAGGTCATTGCTTATTTAGAGGAGAATCCCCATAAAGCGGTCTCACCGGTTCGAAAATACTTAAACCCAATTGGAGAAGAATCCTGAGTACGTAACAGTTAAGATTAGAAGTTAAGAAGTTGAGAAGATAAGAAGTTGAGAAAAAACTAAGCCTCTTTACTTTCCGGCACCTGCTTTTGGAGACGTTTCTTCGCCTCTTGATATATCCTTCCCAAAGAGGCTACTTTTAAGTCATGAAATAAAGGAATCTTGCTTATCCGGGGATACGTCAATCCTGCCCTCTCCTTTAAATACACCAACAATTCCGCCCGTAATCGTTTTCCTTTATAGGTATGAAGGTCCAGTTTATCCAATTCTATACCTTTCTCCAGCTCAAACCGATTCATGACTTTCTCCGGCGATTCAAAGTGTTTTTTTTCTACTTTCGTAACTGCATTTAGACCTGCGGAACCACCGGCTGCCATAAAATCTTTATACTTTTTCACCGCTTCATCCAGGAACGATCTCTCGCCTACAATATATCCGGTTTTGGAACGAAACCGCGGCAGTTCTTTTCCTAGTTGCGATTGAATGTAACGAAAGAATTTGGTTTTACTTCCAAACAATCGATTGACAGACTCGACGTCCACGACCCCGGAATGCTTCTTTCTAAAATATTCCGATACACTGGACCAGAGATATTCATCGATCTGCTCCACAACCCCTTCCCGCATAGGGGTTAACAGGACAAACGCAATTGCCGCTTTTAAATAATCCTGGTTTTGAATCAACGCAGAGTGATACCTGTCGTAAAATACCACCCCTTTACCACCAAATTGCTTTCGATAATACATCCCATATTCACCGTTCAAATTCTTCAAAAAATCAGACATCCTGCCGCTGGTATTCTCAATAACCAATTGATAGTCATTATCCGTAATACAGTAAGCGAAGATTTTTATACGCAATTGAGCTGACTTTCGCTTCATATTATCTAATAAGGTCATTTTGTCCTGGTTGGCAAAAAATACATCCTTGCCTTCGAGTCCTCGATGGAAAATATAGTGCAGCGCACCCGGATAAGTCATTCGTGTTGGTCTCATGGTATAATTTTAACACACAAAAAAGAAAATTCAACTATTTTACCAGCAATTCTAATTTTAACTCTGGAGTAATGAAGTGTTGGAGTATTGGAGTGTTGGGAGAAAAGAATAATATAACCTGTCATTGGTCATTATCTTTAATGAGGATCTAGCCATTTCCATCAGTTTCTCCCAGTATCACTTTATCTTCTTCCTGGTTGCTTTCAACCTTGCCTTGCCTTTATCCAATTTCTTTTCCAGGTGAGCCTTTTGCTCGATAACCGTTGTGTTGTCCTGTGTCCCTTCTTCCTTAAGATATTGAGCCAGGGAATGGATCGTGGGGTATTGAAACATCATCATCACGGGAACCTCTTTGTTTAAGACCGCTTTTAACTTATTACTGGCCTGGACCAACCTGAAGGAATCCCCTCCCAGGTCGAAAAAATTATCGTTGATACCGATTTTATCCAGTCTTAATATCTCCATCCAGGCATCGGCAATTAGTTTTTCCATACGAGTGGAAGGTTCCAGGTAAGCGGTTTCTAGTTGGGGCCGGGAACTTTTCGGTTCCGGCAACTTTTTACGGTCTACCTTATTGTTGGGGGTCAAGGGGATATGGTCAATAGTAACAAAATAGGCAGGTATCATGTAATCCGGGAGTGAATGGGAGAGAAATTCTCTCATTGCTTCCATGTTAAATGCTTTTCCAGGTGTTCCGGCACGATGGTCGGGTATGATATAAGCACACAGGTATTTTTCACCGCTCTCCATTTCCCTATCTATTACTACCGCATCTTTTATGTCCGGATGTTTCAGCAATTGGCTTTCGACTTCCCCTAATTCGATGCGAAATCCCCGTATTTTAACCTGCTGGTCGATACGGCCCAGGTACTCCAGGTCACCATTCTCCAACACCCGCCCCAGGTCGCTAGTTCTGTAAAGCCTTCGGCGACCAGGGGCTCTTTTTATAAAAACCGCCCCTGGACCCCGCAAAAATTTTTTATAAGTTAACTCCTGTCGGTTTAAATAGCCACGGCAAAGTCCTTCTCCATACACACACAACTCACCCGCCACCCCCAGCGGCACAGGTTTAAGATTTTTGTCCAGTACGCACACACCAAGGGTAGGAATAGGTATGCCGATGTTACTGGTTTCGCTTTCGATTTCCCTTTCCGTGATTTCTTTGTAGGTGACATGTACCGTTGTTTCAGTGATACCGTACATGTTAACCAGCTTTACCTGCGGATATTTCTCCTGCCACGGTCTCAACTTGCCCGGGTTTAAGGCTTCACCGCCAAAAATAATATAACGAAGATTCAAACCTTTTTCTTGCTTTTGGCTCTCAGCCGTCATTAAAACATAAAAAGCCGACGGCGTCTGATTGAGTATCGTGACTTGTTGTTTTTTCAAAATATCAAGGTATCCATTGGTATCTCGGACCACAGCACGGGGCAGCACCACCAACTGCCCACCAAAAAGCAGCGCACCCCACATCTCCCATACCGAGAAATCAAAACCCGCTGAATGAAATAAAGTCCATGTATCACGGCTGCTGAAATCAAACAGAGGCGCATCATTAGAAAAAAGACGCACCACATTCCGGTGCTGCACGGCTGCACCTTTGGGTTTCCCTGTGGAACCGGAAGTGTAGATGGCATAAGCAAGGTTAGCCGAGCTAACCTTGCCCAAGGTTGAGGTTAAGGTTGAGGTTGAGGAAGAGAATCCGCTATAAATATCAATTATTTCCATAGATTCCCCCTTAACCTTAACCTCAACCTTAACCTGAGCTGCTGGCGCAGCCAGCAATATCCTCACATTGCTGTCTTTTAACATATAATCGATTCGTTCCTGAGGGTATTCCGGGTCAATGGGTAAATAAGCACCACCGGCTTTTAATACTCCCAATATACCCACCACCAATTCAACCGATGGTTCCACCATAATGCCCACAATGGTGTCTAGACCGACGCTTTTTTCTCTCAATAAATGGGCCAATTGATTGGATTTTTCGTTTAATTCCTTGTATGTTAATTGAAGGGGTACCTTGCTTCTCTCTCTCTTACCAACTGCCAACTGCCCCCTTATCGGCCGGGGGTGCCACCCCCTGCCAACTATACTGACGCCGTCAGGCGTCCTGGCTTCCTGTTCTTCAAATAACTGGTGGATGGTCTTTTCCCTGGAATATCGCACCGCTGTTTTGTCCAGCGCAGCCAGCAATTGTTTTTTCTCTGATTCTGTCATCAAGCTCACTTCAGATATTGGCAAATCATTATTAGCCAGGACTTGCTGCACCAGGAATATCCAATGATCAATAACCCGGAGGATGGTGTCTTCTTCATAGAATAATGCGTTATACTCCACTGCTGCTTCCAGACAATTATCCACCTTGTTAAGGTTAAAACACCACACCATATTGGTAGATATATCTTCAATATAGGTTTTATCGTGGATGTTTTGAAGTAATATAACCACATCGAACAGGGGAAAATCATTACCTTCATCATCCATGGGTCGATTTACCTGTTCCGACAATATTCCGATGGGGTAATTTTGATGTTCCACTGCTTCAGTGATCGTTTGCCGCACCTGCAGCAGTATTTCTTTAAATGTCATGGTGGCAGTGATTTTGATTCTTAAGGCCACCACCCGATTGACAAACTCCACGGCGGCAGATTGTTTATAAATGGGCATGCCCACGACGATATCATCTGAGCCGGTGTATTTATGAAGCAATACCAGCAATGCAGCAGTCAAAACCATATGCAGTGCGTGGTCCACCCCCTTGCTGATCCTGGAAAAAGATAATAAAATCTCTTCGGGGAAAATCCTGTTTA
>JABAOH010012147.1_pt1 | contig 44419 bp, 48 predicted proteins | sample 7062181 | NCBI WGS metagenome assembly JABAOH01 (sample SAMN14538630, study PRJNA623070) | marine sediment metagenome | biome: marine biome [ENVO:00000428]; feature: marine pelagic biome [ENVO:01000023]; material: deep marine sediment [ENVO:00002113]; isolation source: pool of 5 deep marine... | reverse complement strand
TTCAATGTCAGAGCTTGTTGGAACATAGGGAAGTTTATGTGTTCTCTTGTATTTTGGTTTATCAAATTTAATGTGATGTTCTTCTGCGTAGAGAGAGTAGATGTCTACTAGTTTCTTCTTGTAGCTTTCACTCTTCTTTGTAGCTATGAATCCTTTTACTTCTTCTGTGTTGTCTAAGTCTGCATGTTTAGCTAAGTGCTTAAGGGTGTATCCGATGTTTCTAAGTGTACTTTCTTTGTAGCCTTTGTTCCTAAGACTTATCAATAGATTTACGATATTTTCTTTGGTGTCATCATTGGAGGGTGGGTAACTCACTTTGGAGAAAGGATGGTGTATTTGGATTACTGGTCTTCCTGGAAGCGGCAAATCCACTGTAGCGGATTTGCTGCTTCAGAAGTTGAAGTCCATAAAAATCTACACCCAGATAATCTCCATCGATATGATCCGGCAGTATGCTACTCCGCAGCCGACCTATTCTGAAGAAGAACGCACGATAGTTTACGGCGCACTTGTCTTCGTGGCCAAGATGCTGACAGACAGCAGCATCAACGTAGTTATTGACGCGACAGGTAATCGCCGCCGATTTCGAGACCAAGCAAGGAAAGCTATTCCACGTTTCATAGAAGCCTACTTGGAATGCCCCCTCAAAGTCTGTATGCACAGAGAGGCCGCGCGCAAAAACACACACCTTGCCCCGACCAATATCTACAAGAATGTTGAAGAAGGCAAAGCATCGACGGTTCCCGGCGTAGGCGTTCCCTACGAGGAACCTCTTAATCCAGAGATAAGAGTTAACTCTTCAAAGCTTTCAGCTGAGGAATGCAGCGAGCAAATCTTGGCTGCGATCAAGAAGACCTTCACTTAAAACCAAGAAAAAGACAAAGCTACACTCCTCTTCTATTTCCGAGGTTGTCTAAGGCTCCCAGTCTTTCATTGACAAATGCCCCCCAACTGCACCGGAGATAGGCCAAAGCAATTACTTACTTGAAGCTTTTCGGAAGCATACACGAGTCAACATTTCTTCAACCGTGTAGAAGACGATTTCATCACCTTCTTCCAACTTTAAGAGCTCCCGAACTTCCTTTGGAATTGTCACGCGGAAACCTTTAGACACCTTAGCAGTTGTTAAAACCGTCATTAGCAGATCTTCCTAGTTTCATACATCCCTATTTAGTGATTAACGACTTTAAAGCAGTTATCTTAACTAGTTTGCATCATTGCAGCTGTTGGACACATGTGTGCGCTATAGCATCCGTTGAGCATCTTTTAGTGGACATTGGTAGTGTTGTTAACTTTCACCGTGTTAAAGTGCTCATCACATCATTTCAGTTATTCCGCTTTATTTGGTCTTCAGGATACAAGCGACCTGCCCGCTCGTGTAGTATCAGCCAAAGGAGCCTAGAGAACGCACAGACTTCATTCTTGATATGCACGCAACGATTTTTTATGTCTCTTAAGCTTAAAGTGTTGATAGAGCACTTTTTTCTCCGTCATCCACGCCTAACCACAGCAATTGCCTAATAGCACATACCGTAAATGTTCTTTATCATGAGCATTGGAATTATGACCGACTTGCGGCCAGTTTGGCGACTTCACTTAAATCTCCAAAAAGGTTCCACTCGCCCTCGAAGTTTTTGAAGATAGTTTGCGCGTGCTTACCGGCGCATTAGGCAATACTCGTTTAGTTTGTATCCTTTGTCGCGCGCGCGAACCTAAAACTTGGTGGACCGGGCGGGATTTGAACCCGCGGCCTCCTGAGTGCAAGTCAGGCATTCGTTCCAGGCTGAACTACCGGCCCATTGATGATTAATTTTGTTGAATTAGTGGTTTGCTATTAAAGGTTTTTAGTTCCTATCGGCCTTTTCTTCTCTTCTTTTTCTTCAAAAAACGTTTCTTTGGCAATTTCGGCTTCTTGACACGTTCTCTCTCTGCAACTGCCAAGAAATTCCCTCTTAGAGTAGGAGAGTATTCAGCTCTTATAACTGTTTTAAGAAATCCAAAATACTTCTAGAGTAAAATTCTATAAATATTCAGTTACTATACTTTTAAACCACTTCACAAAAAACTGTAGTGGGGATATGAAATGAGAAGAAATACGATGACTCAAAGCTTTGTCATCATCACACTCATTATGCTAAGTTTGCCAGCTTTATCCGTTTCAGCGTCAGTTGATACGCAAATAAAGGTTAACGTGACGGCTTCAAAAAGAGTGAACGTCGATGAGGCTGTTATAGCAGAAACAGATGGAGAACCGACTTTGCAGGAATGGTTCGATGCAAATGGATACACCATCAATGTAACTGGAGACGAATTAGGAATTGAAGTATTCAACGCTGGATATTATCAAATCGCGATTCTAGCAGAAATCGCGGGATATGCGCCTTCAAACAATTTGAGCTGGTATCCGGTCTCATCTGGTGAGTTACATTTGATCTTCTCAGGTGTCAATATCACAGGAGACTCAACAATCTTTGAGGCGACAGAAACGTTCGGTCTGTGTTTAGATTCGCCAGACGGCCTTTTCTACACCGAGACAAATCGCAGCTCAGATGGTTTTGACCACGCATTAATTTTCGCCAACCCCAAACCTCCAGGCGGATACATAATTGTCTGGGAAGATCTTTGGGAGGGAGGCGATACAGATTTTCAAGACCTGATTTTAGCGATGTTAGTCCCAGTTATAGAAGCTGAAGTCTATATCTATCCGTGTACATTGAACTTGAAGAGCAGGGGGAGATGGATAACCTGCTTAATCAAGTTGCCCCGAGACTACGATGTCGAAGATATCGATGTTTCGACGATAAAGCTAAACGGCACGATTTCTGCTGAATCAAAGCCTGTGGCAATTTTCTACCTCGATGAGTTTGACGACTACGATGAATGTAATGACATTGATTATCTTGACGATTCTGATGATCATGAGGGTGCCAAGGTACTTATGGTGAAATTCGTTAGAGCCACCGTAATAGAATACATCATAAATGCAATCGCAGGCGATGGAATTCCATCTTCAAAATGGACCTATGTCACACTGACAGTTTCAGGGAATCTGTTCAACGGGCAAACGTTTGAAGGAAACACTGGAATTCGGATAATCCATTTTCCGAGAGACACCGTTCTTGTCAAGCCGCCTTTCCGTGCAAAGCTTCACAAAAGAGGGGGATTCAACGTTTCCCCCTTTCGCAGCTTTCCTTCTTAACCAACATTTGCAGTTCTATACACGCTTCGAACCTCTCAGAAATATCTTCCAATTTTTTGACAAGATAACAAGCGATTTATACCTGAAAAGAAGAGTCTTTCTGCACGCCATATCCATTTAGGTGTTTTGGTTGATCGAGCCTGCCAATTATCGGTGGAGAATATTAGCGCTAACCTATGTGTGTATGCTGTCTTTCGCCTTGGTCTTTCAGTCCATCCCACCGCTTCTCATTTTGATTATGCCAGAATTCGACATCAGCTATGCTCAAGCAGGCTTGCTCATGAGTCTGTTCGCGTTGCCGGGTATATTCATATCCTTGCCTGGAGGGATAATGTCAGACCGTTTTGGCATGAAGAAAGTAAGTATAACCTCGCTAATCTTGATGGTTATTGGAACATTAATCGTTGGTGCGAGCAACACCTTTTTCCAAGCTTGCTTAGGTAGAATAATCTCTGGCATCGGTGGACTAACCTTAGCAATAGTATTGCCTCAGATGGTTTCAAGATGGTTTCTAGGGAAAGAGTTGGGCGTTGGGATGGGGGTATTCAACACCGCCATGCCTCTAGGAACAATATTGAGCTTCAATGGTTTCGGCGTTATCGGGGAAATTCTTGGCTGGCAGGCGCCCGTTTTCTTGACTGCAACAATGGCCATCATAGCGCTCCTACTTTTCCTATGGCTTTTCAAGGAACCTGTCCAAGATCTCAGGGAGGCCAACACCAACGTTTTCAGAGACATTAGCAGACTAGGGCTTTCCATATGGCTTGTCGGCTTTTCTTGGATGTGGTTCAACGCAGCATTCATCTCCTTCTTAACATTCTCTTCGAGGTTTTTTGAAGCCAAAGGTTATGGAATCGGTTCTGCTGGATTTATGTCAAGCCTAGTGATGATGGGATCTCTGTTTCTAAGCCCTCTAATAGGCTATTTTCTGTACAGGTTCGGAAGAGAATCCACCCTAATAGGTGTTAGCGGTGTTATTCTAGCGTCCTTAATTTTCTCTATTCCAACATCACCATATGCTGTTCCTTTGCTTGTATTAATAGGACTGTTCGCCGCGCTAGTGCCTGCACCGGTTTTCTCTTTGCCCCCGAAAATAGTGAAACCAAAAAACATAGGTCTAGCATTTGGAACCGTAACTGCCTGTTTGAATATCGGCATACTTGCAGGGCCTTATCTAGCAGGGTTAGCAAGAGATTTCACAGGAGAATATACTCTCAGCTTTTACTTGATGGCACTCTTCGCTATACTGCAAACTGTCACAATTGGATTGTTCAGTTTGCTTGAACGCAGGAAGATAAAGCATCATATTTGACAGCGCCGAAGACAGCCTTAACACTCGGACTCTTCGAGATGGGTTTTCATCTGATTGAGAGTTCTCGTATGCTTCAGCAGCTTTGTCCGTGCTTTATTTGGCGAAATCTTTGAGAACTGTACACGGTCACCTGGCTTGGCTTGTCCAAGACGAGAAATTCCTGGAGAGGTGACGACGGCTATTTTTGGATAGCCGCCTGTTGTCTGCGCATCCAACATCATTATGATGGGCTTACCGCTTCTGGGAACCTGAACCGCCCCAACCGGGATAGCGTCTGAAACCATGTCCGCAGAGCCTCGACGTTTAATCTGTGGACCGTCAAGTCGGTATCCCATCCTGTCGGACGCGCTGGTTACTGTAAAGGTGCTTGACAGGAAAGTTTCTATGCGTCGATCTGTGAAAAAGCTGTGTTGGGGTCCAAGGACAACTTCAACCGTCAGTTTACTGCTATAGTGAGGAATAAGCTGCTGAGGCATTCGGAAACCATGCTTCAACAATGCATCAGGTTTAAATGCTTCAACAATGTCTCCTGCCTTCAACTTTCTCCCTTGAAACCCGCCAAATCCACCACGGGAATACGTCGACCTACTGCCCAACACCACAGGCACATCTATTCCTCCCTTTACAGCAAGATATGCTCTACACCCACTCTGCGGTCGTCCAAAGGAAAGCACATCATCTTTAGAAACGTGTAAGGTTTGCCAACAAGCAACTTCTTCTCGGTTTATTGTGGGCGAGAGATCTGCCCCTGTGACTGCAATCTGTGTTTCATCCAGAAACTCAAGCTTTGGGCCTAGCAAGGTAATCTCTAAGCCCGCATCACGAGACTCGTTGCCAAGAAGTAGATTTGCTACAATTAAAGCATGTTGATCCATCGCTCCGGAAATCGGCACACCGAATCTTTGGAAGCCTGGTCGGCCCAAGTCTTGAACTGTTGTAAAAAGCCCTGGCTCAATGACTCTGCAAAGTTTCATTTTCGTCGTTCCTCAAGCTGGGTTTCAAACTGCTCTTTCTCAATGGATCTGAATCTCACAGCATCACCAGGCTGTATCAAAGCCGGCGGACGCTTTCTAATGTCGAAAAGCCTCAGAGGTGTTCTGCCAATTATTCTCCAACCTCCTGGACACTCGCATGGGTATATACCGGTCTGTTTCTCTGCTATCCCCACAGACCCTGCTGGGACTCGCAAACGTGGTGTCTCTAATCTGGGCGTCGCAATCTCGTTGGCCACCTCGCCCAAGTAGGGAAAACCTGCAATGAATCCGATCATATACACGGTGTATTCTCTGTTGCTGTGCAGCTGAACGACCTCGTCCACATCGAGGTCGTGAACCCTAGATATGTAATTGAGGTCGGGACCATATTCGCCGCCATAAACCACTGGCACTTCAATTGCTTGTTTCCGAGGTTCAACTCGGAACCCTTCAATTCTTCTTTCAATGTCCGCCAATTTCAACACTAGTTTTTCATAGCTAGTTTTTAATGGGTCATAATGGACTAGGAGAGAACGGTAGGTCGGCACACATTCTTCCACGCCCAGAGGCTCAAGCTGGTAAATCGCTCGACTTAATGCATGTACCTTCTGGTTTATGTCCAAACGTATAGTATTGCCAAACTCAACAAGCAGCGCTCTATCGCCTACAGGCAGATATTTTGCAGTTTTGTACAAAATCCGCACCTACACGAAGGTGCCTACTGGGACGACTCCAATGCCAGCGCCCAAAAGCGCTTCCTTGGTACATTTCGCAATCTCTACAGCGTTTAATGTGTCACCATGAACACAGATAGTGTGCAAATCGTCAAACGTCACAGTCTGACCATCAACAGCTATCACCTCTCTCTCCTTCGCCATCAATACAGCTCTCTCAGCAACAAGTTTCGCATCTTCAATCACACCACCTACCACATTTCTGGAAACCAAGCTACCATCTGAATTATAAGCTCTGTCAGCAAAAACCTCACAAGCAACACGTAAACCAGCTTCAGCCCCCATTTCCGCCATCCTAGAGTTCGCCAAGGCGAAAAGCACAAATTTCGAATCCACTGCGCATACAGCCTCGATAACGGCATTCGCAAAGACTTCACTCTCAGCAGCAGCATTATAGAGAGCCCCATGCGGCTTGACATGCTGCAAACCGATATCTGCAGCATTTGCGAAAGCTTTGAGAGCGCCTGTTTGATAGATGATTATGTCCCGCGCTTCTTCCCTAGAGAGATTCATGTAGCGACGCCCAAACCCCATCAAATCCGGAAACCCGGGATGCGCCCCTACTGCAACTCCATTTCGCTTTGCCAGCTCCACAGTTTGACTCATAGCAACTGGGTCACCTGCATGGAAGCCGCAGGCGATATTCGCTGAAGTTATGAATGGCATAATTTCTGCATCGTGCCCAATTTTGAAGTTGCCAAAGCCTTCCCCAAGGTCGCAGTTGATGTCGATTTTAGTTTTCATTCGTCAAACCTTCTGGATTTAGGTAATTAAGCATGTTTTCTGTCGCAGCAGAAGGTATTGGCAAGTCTTTCATGGTGACTAAGCCTGGTGGAGCGTTAATCACTTTTGGAATTGCGTTGGCAATCATGGCTACAGTGCCGATATCGCCATGCACGCACGGCGAGATCTTTTGATTAATGTTAGGAACGCCTTTGATTGACACAGAGTCATATTCATGTTCTGCGCCGATATAGGCTTGGAATTCAAGAACGATCGCTCCTTTTCCCTTTTTGCACCCTCTTGCAGTCTGGCTTAAGCCTGCTACCTGCCCAGCCTCAACGTCGATAGCTGCGCTACTCACAGGCCTTTCGGTAATAACAGGTTTAACAGGGCCAACCCTAACTCTTTCAAGTTTCCAAGCCAAAGCTGCCGCAATCATTGACACAGACTGCTCTAAGCCTACATGCCCCGTGATCAACTTCCCTTCAATAGCTCGACGGAACTCATCTATGCTGAGACCTGCACCAATCTTCCTTTGGAAGGGCACTCGTCGAGTAGCAGCGTCCATAATTCGAACAGCATATATCCTTTCTATTTCTTGGCATGCCGCAGTAAGCGTAATAACCAGCGTGTCCATGAGGAACCCTGGGTTTATGCCTGTGCCTAGAACCGTGGCTTCGTTATTCTTCGCCAAAGCGGCAAGCCTTTCAGCTAGTTGCGGTTCTGAATGATACGGGTAAGAGAGCTCCTCACATGTTGACACAACGTTTGCACCATGCTTCACGATTTCTGCAAGCTGTGGAAAAACCTCTTTCAGATAGGACGAAGTCGCATGGACTATGATATCAGGCTTTGTCCTTGAAAGCACAGATTGAACGTTGTTTGTGATGGCCACTCCGACACGTTTGTCTATGCCTAAGACCTCTCCCAAGTCTTTGCCGACTTTCTCCTTCGCCGTGTCGATGGCCCCAACTATTTCTGTGCCTTCCTTCTGGAGAAGGAACTTCGCTATGAGGCTGCCAACCGCCCCCACTCCATAATGAACCACTTGGATTTTCTTCAATTTCTTAACCTTTCATTTTTGTTGTTTTTATGTTTAGATATAGGTGTTTCGCAGCGTGTATGCGGATGCTCAGGGCAGGAGGTTTACGTTTGTAAAGTTTTATATCGGAGACACTTCTTCTATTCCAGAAGAACACAGGAACCACTTATCCAACGATTAGCGGGGCAAAAAGCCTGATGAATTTGACCCTTATCCCAAGGGAGATCCGTGAAAAAGCGAAATACTGCTTTGAATGCGGCATTTGCACTGCAAGCTGTCCAATGGCAGAACTAGCCACACATTATAACCCTCGAAGCCTTCTGCAAAAGGTCCTTACAGAACCGGAAAAAGCCTTGAATGAGGAAAGACTTTGGCTGTGTGCATGGTGCTATAAATGCTACGAAAGATGCCCTCAGGGCCTCAAGCCGCCGGAGATCTTCCAACTCTTAAAAGGTGAAGCCGCAAAGCAGGGGCTTTTCAACGGGTTTAATGAGGCAGTTTCAACGATGGAGAAAAACGTGCCCTTTCCGCTCATCTGTTGGTACACATGTTTTCATCCTGAACGGGCAGAAACAAGCAGTAAGGAAATTGCTATTGCTCTCGGGAAAATAAAAGGGCGATACGAGCAAACAACACAGAAAGAAAGACCTATCATCCACAAAGAGAAGGTTGCAGTAATTGGCTCGGGTCCAGCAGGGCTTACGGCTGCCTACGAACTGGCAATAAAAGGATATTCAGTTACAATATTTGAAGCGCTTCAAGAGGCGGGGGGTATGCTTAGGAAAAGCATGCCAGAATATAGGCTGCCCAGAGAAGCACTCGAAAGCGAAATCCGACATCTCAAAGACCTAAGCGTGGAGATAAGAACCAACACAAGAATCGGAGAACAAGTTCGCCTTAATGAAATCTGGCAAGAAGGATATAAAGCAGTGTTTGTCGCTGTGGGCGCTCACAAGAGTCGAAAGCTGGAAATCAAGGGGCAGGAACTTGAAGGAGTTGTTAACGCATTGGATTTTCTTTGGAAAGTAAAAACGAAACAAGAGAACAGCCTTGGAAAAAAGGTTGGTGTAATTGGCGGTGGAAACGTCGCTGTCGACGCTGCAAGAACAGCCCTTCGTCAAGGCGCTGAAGAAGTGACTATTCTCTATAGACGGACTAGGAATGAGATGCCTGCGAATCCTTGGGAAACTGCAGAGGCAGAAAACGAAGGAGTGAAGATCAAGTTCTTAGTAGATCCCAAAGGAATCCTAGGAAAAGGAGGCAAAGTCACAGGATTAGAATGCCTCAAAACTGAGTTAGGAGAACTCGACAAAACTGGTAGAAAAAGACCAATGCCAATTGAGGGATCTGAATTTTCTCTACAGCTTGACACAGTGATCGTGGCAATTGGAGAAATGACAGAAGCAGATTTCTTGCCAGAAAAAGCAGAGCTAGACAGAGCCAATAAGATTCTAGTTAATCCGATTACAATGGAGACTAGNNGGCGGAGATGCAGTCACCGGCCCAGCAACTGTTATAGAAGCTATCGTCGCCGGAAAACGAGCCGCACGCTCCATCAACCAATATCTAACAGAAATCAGGGAAACAAAGGAGAACCATCATGGCGACTGAAAAGGAAGAAGAACTGCGAATCGGCGTCTATGTATGCCACTGTGGACTAAACATAGCAGGGACGGTGGACTGTGAAAAAGTCGCAAAGTTCGCCTCAACCCTTCCCCACGTAGTTGTGGCAAAAGACAACCGTTACACATGTTCCGAACAGGGACAAGAACTTATCAAAAATGATATCATCGAAAGCAGACTGAACCGCGTTGTTGTGGCCTCTTGTTCTCCACGCCTTCACGAACCCACCTTCAGAAAGACCTGTGAAGAAGCAGGATTGAACAAATATCTCTTCGAAATGGCCAACATACGGGAGCATTGCAGTTGGGTACATCTCCACGAGAAGGAAGCAGCGACAGAAAAGGCTAAAGACCTAGTGAGAGCAGCAGTGGCCAAAGTTACCCTTCTTGAACCAGAAATCGAAACCGAAGTTCCCATAATCAGAAAGACATTAGTCATCGGCGGCGGAGTAGCCGGCATTCAAGCAGCCGTAGACCTGGCTGACATGGGATACAAAGTGTACTTGGTAGAAAAGGAACCAAGTATAGGCGGAAGAATGGCTCAGATTGATAAGACCTTTCCAACAATGGACTGCTCAATCTGCATTCTTGCACCCAAAATGGCAGATGCTGGCAGACACCCAAACATCAAGCTGCTAACAAACAGTGAAGTTCAAAAGGTTAAGGGCTACATCGGAAACTTCAAAGTGAAAGTTCTGAAAAAGCCAAGATACGTGACAGACGATTGCACGGCATGCAACGACTGCTCAGATGTGTGCCCTGTAACCGCGCCAAACGAATTCGATGTTGGTCTAGCAACGAGGAAGGCGATTTATACTCCGTTTGCTCAAGCGGTGCCGTCCACCTACATAGTCGATCAGAACATCTGTCTAAACGAAGGAGGCATTATGGCATGTGACAAGTGTATTAAGGCCTGCGAACGGGAGGCCATAGACTTTGACATGCAGCCTGAAAGCCTCGAATTGGAAGTTGGCACGATAATCGTGGCTACAGGCGCCGACGTGTACGACCCCTCTACACTGTTAGACTACGGATATACACGCTTTCCGAACGTAATCACCTCCCTCGAGTTTGAAAGACTAATCAACGCAGGTGGACCTTCTGGAGGAAACCTCATCCGTCCAAGTGACATGAAAATTCCTGAAAAAGTGGCATTCATCCAATGCGTAGGTTCGCGATCCGAAAAAGGAAATCCCTATTGCAGCAACGTGTGCTGCATGAACACGATAAAAGACAGCCTTCTCATCAAGGAACACTGGCCCGACGTTGAAGTCCATGTTTTCTATGTGGACATAAGGGCTTTCGGGAAAGGCTTTGAAGACTTGTATAGGAGAGCAAAGGAAGAAGGCGTGATTTTCATTCGAGGGTTGCCAGCAGAAGTCATCGAAGATCGAAGGACTCACAATTTATGGCTGATAGGAGAGAACACGCTTCAAAAGGAACTGTATAAGGCAAATGTGGACATGGTGATCTTGTCAATCGGCATTGAACCTCGTTCCGACAGCGACGTTATCCAACGCCTTCTGACGCTGTCTAGAAGTTCTGACGGTTTTTTCATGGAAGCCCATCCTAAACTTAAGCCAGTAGACGCTCCGACCGGCGGATTATTCTTAGCGGGCTGCGCTGAATCTCCGAAGGACATAAAGGACAGCGTAACGCAAGCAAGCGCTGCGGCGGCGCGCGCTGGCATTTTGATGGCTCAGGGAAGAGTGACTGTTGAAGCCATCACACCTGAACCCATCCTTGAAAACTGTCAACTCTGCGGCTTGTGTGCTCGAGTCTGCCCCTACAACGCCATTTTTGTAGACAAAGAGCGGAAACTGGTGGAAGTAATCGCAGCTGCATGCGCCGGATGCGGCACCTGCGGCGCTGAGTGCCAATTTGAAGCGTTAAACATGCGCCACTTTACGGAAGACCAGATTATGGCTCAAATCGATGCTCTGACAGAGGAGGATGCAGACAAGAAGATCATTGCGTTCTGCTGCAACTGGTGTGCTTATGCGGGAGCAGATTTTGCAGGAGTTAGCCGAATGCAATATCCTCCAAACGTGCGCATAATTCGAACAATGTGTTCTGGCCGAGTGTCACGAAAGTTCGTGGAACACGCTTTTGCGAGAGGAGCAGCAGCAGTGCTGGTTGCTGGTTGCCATCCCGGCGACTGCCACTACATTAACGCTAACCATCAAACTGAGAAAAGGGTGAAGCGCTTGTGGAAGAAAATGGAGAGATTGGGAGTTGACAAGAATAGACTTCAGCTTTTGTGGGCTTCTGCAGCTGAAGGAGAGAGAGTTGCATCTAAAGTTCGTGAAATGCAGACCATTCTTGATAACATAACTCTAGAGAAAGTGGAAAAGGCAAAGACGGCTTTTGCAGGGAGCTAGGACGGGTTGATCGTGCCTCAAAAACTTTGGAGAAAACCGTTAGATGCTGACAAAGTCAAACTTCCCAAAGCGGAAATCCATATAATAAGGGATTTTTGCAAGGGCTGCAGCTTCTGCATCGAATTCTGTCCAAAAGAGGTGTTAGAGAAATCCGATCAAATCAACAAAAGAGGAGCGTACCCTCCGAAAGCAGAGGATGAAGACAAATGCACTCTCTGTGGCTTTTGCACAGCCATCTGCCCTGAGTTTGCCATTTACACCATCGAAAAGAAAGGTAGGGAAAAAGGTGAAGATGGTGAGAAAAGGTAAAGCTGTTCTCACAGGAACGCATTTCATGAGCGGAGACTTGGCCTGCGCTGAGGGGGCAATCGCCGCTGGATGTCGATTCTTCGGCGGTTATCCAATAACTCCAGCTACTGAGATTGCTGAGCGAATGGCCAGACGACTGCCCGAAGTAGGCGGCGTTTACATCCAAATGGAAGACGAAATTGGCTCCATTGCGGCAATAATTGGAGCGTCCTACGCAGGCAAAAAAGCCATGACCGCAACCTCAGGTCCGGGATTCAGCTTGATGCAGGAAAACATAGGCTTAGCTGTCATGACTGAGGCACCTATTGTTATTGTGGATATAATGCGCGGAGGCCCCAGCACTGGTCAGCCAACTATGCCGGGTCAGCAGGATGTGATGCAGGCCAGGTGGGGTTCGCATGGGGATTACGAAATCATCGCTCTGGCCCCCTCGTCTGTCCAAGAAATGTTTGACTTAACAATAGAATGCTTCAACCTTGCTGAAACCTATCGTGTTCCGGTGTTGTTGCTAGCTGACGAAATTATTGGCCACATGTGGGAGCGAGTTAAGATCCCACAGCCAGAAGAGATTACTCTTGTCAGTCGCAAAAAACCAAAGGTGCCTCCAAGAGAATACCAGCCCTTCAAACCTGACGAAAGCCTAGTTCCTCCTATGGCTTGTTTTGGAGAAGGCTATCGTTTCCACGCCACCGGTCTAACACATGATGAGAGTGGTGAACCTAAAACGATGAGTATCGAAGAGCAAACCAAGCTTATCGACAGACTATGTGACAAGGTTCGCAAGAATGCTGACAAGATGATTCAAGTTGAAGAAGTAATGATGAAAGATGCTCAAGTGGCAGTCATAGCTTATGGCATTACTTCCCGTGCCGCGCTTAGTGCTGTGCGAAAAGCCAGAAGACAGGGAATAAAGGCCGGGTTACTTCGACTGATCACGATTTGGCCATTCCCAGAAAATCAAGTTTCCGAAATCGCCAAACAAGTTAAAGCCATAATCGTTCCCGAAATGAATCGTGGACAGCTAGTTCGAGAAGTTGAAAGAGCAGCGAAAACCACTCCTGTCCACCTTCTCTCAAAACTTGGTGAAGAACCTCACCGACCCTCAGAAATCGTAGACGCTATGAGGGAGGCTGCGAAATGACAGAGACAGATATAATGCTCCAGCATCCCCTGGCAAGGTATCTAAGACAGGAAAGAATGCCTCACATCTGGTGTGAGGGCTGCGGAAACGGTGTCTTGCTGAACAGCTTTCTCGAAGCTCTAAATGAACTTAAACTGGATATGAACAAGATAGTTGTCGTCTCAGGGATTGGATGCATCGGTCGAGCAGCTGGCTACGTTAACGTTGACTCCTTTCATACAACCCACGGCAGAGCTATACCCTTCGCCACAGGAATAAAACTTGCCAACCCAGACCTAAGAGTCGTAGTCATCAGCGGCGACGGCGACCTCTTCGCCATCGGCGGAAACCACTTCATCCATGCTGCCCGGCGAAACATAGACCTTGAAGTGATCTGCGCCAACAACTTCAACTATGGAATGACCGGCGGCCAGTATGGTCCGACCACGCCTTTGGAATCCTGGACCACAACCACTCCTTATGGAAATATCGAACACCCCTTTAACCTTGTCCATTTAGCAGCTGCCTCGGGTGCCGTGTACGTTGCAAGATGGACGACTCTACAGGTGAGAAGGCTAAAAAACTCGATAAAACAGGCGCTACATAAGGAAGGCTTTTCCTTCATCGAAGTGATCTCGCCCTGTCCAGAGCTTTACGGACGGCGCAACAAGCTTGGATCACCGCTTGATATGATGAAAAAGTTCAAACTGGTATCCCAAGTTCAACATGGATACGACCCCGCGAAAGCCGAGATTACACAAGACCAAATCATAATCGGCGAGTTCGTTGACATTGAAAAACCAAGCTATGGAAGGTTGCTACGAGAAATGACGGCTGAGGCACAGGAAAAACTCAAAGGAGCTAAAGCTAAGTGAGAACGGAAATAAGACTTGCAGGCTTTGGAGGACAGGGAATTATCCGGTCAGGTTTGATGCTTTCCATGGCAGCTTGCATATACAGCGATAGAAACGCAGTGCAGACTCAGTCCTACGGACCAGAATCCAGAGGCGGCAGCTGCAAATCTGAAGTGGTCATAGCAGATGAAGAGATAGACTTTCCAAAGGTGGATGAACCAGACATAATGGTGATAATGTCTCAAGAAGCTTACCACAAATACGCTGAAAAAGCAAAGAACAGTGCAACAATTCTCATCGACCCCGATATGGTGACAGACAGAAATGACCCCGCAAAAAGAGATTTCTATGAAGTACCTGCAACGAAAATCGCAGAAAAAATGGGAAAAACCATAGTGGCAAACGTTGTCATGCTGGGAGCTTTAACTGCTATAACAAGCCTAGTCACGCCGGAAGCCATGAAAAAAGCCATTTTGCGGAATGTTCCAAAAGGAACTGAAAAACTGAACATTGCAGCCTTTGAAAAAGGCTATGACTATGGTAAACAAATTCTAAAGAGCTAAGACCGAAGCAGATAAGCTACTCCTGGCAGAGAATTGCAATGAAAACCTGTGGGATCGTTGGAAGCCCCAACAAGAAAGGAAACGTTGACATTCTCGTTTCGCAGGTGCTTAAAGGAGCCAAAAGCCGAGGAGCTAGAACAGAGAAAATATACCTCAACGACTTGAAGATAAAGCCCTGCCAAGACTGTGGCAGAGACCCATATCCAAGATACTGCTTCTTTGAAGATGACATGGAAAGGATTTATGATTTACTTGAAACTTGTGATTCCGTAGTGTTAGGGTCTCCAGTCTACTTTGACACAGTTAGCGCGCAAGTAAAGTTGATGATAGATCGTTCAAACTGTTTAATGCCATGGACAAGACTTTCCGAAAGCTCCGGCTTCGTTCGAAGAATGAAGAAAAGGAAGAAAGGAATCTTCATTGCAGTAGCGGGCTTAGAACAGGAATTCGGAACAATTTTGACGACTGTAAAAGGATTCTTCAACTGGGCGAATATAGAACTAAAGGAGACCATCCTCTATGCCCACAATGTAAGCTATGGTGAAGCTGAGAATGATAAAAGCCTGATGAAAAAAGCTTTTCAAGCAGGCATCCAACTCGTAAGCAGGAGATAGAAAGTTGAAAATAGGCATAATATCCGATACACATGATAATCTGCCCTTTGTCAGGAAGGCAATAGAGAGACTTAACCAAGAGAAAGTAGAGATGGTCCTTCATGCAGGTGACTATGTTGCACCCTTCACTGTTGTGTGTTTCAAGCAACTTAAAGCAAAACTAATCGGCGTTTTTGGAAACAACGACGGCGATTACGCCTTTTTGAAGAAACGGTTCGCCGATATTGAAGCTGCGGAGATTCGAGGCAACTTCGCTGAGGTTGTTGTAGATGGATTGAAGATCGCGCTGTTACATGGTGAAGAATCTGAACTTCTACAATCGCTCATCGACACGGAATACTATGACGTTGTGGTTCATGGCCACTCACATGAAGCAAAGATGCATAAGAAAGGAAAAACAATAGTACTGAATCCGGGGGAAGTCTGCGGTTACCTGAGTGAAAAATCTACACTGGCTCTATTAGACACAGAAACCCGAGAAGCAAAAATCGTTCAACTGTAGTCAACTCCGCCTTTTGCGTTTGATTTCCCTCACAGCCTTGTTCACCCCTCTCCATCCTTCAATTGTTTTCGAATGAACGATCTCGAAGGCTTCCTTCGACGTCAACATTGTTAACTCTTCACCAACAACTCTCCGTGAAAGGTATCTCGCAGCTCGCAGCATTTGACCATTCAACTGAGAGTCCGCTTGATCTGCTAGATGGCAGATTAACGCTTCAATCGTTCTGGGCCAGACCGGTCCAGCCCGACCTCCATGGTGAGCACAAACTATGTGGATCAAATCAAGCGGAAAGCCTTTTCGAGTAAGCTCGGTAGTAATGAGAGATAAGTGGTCTAGACGTTCTCCAAGTTGTGAAGTCAAATAGCCATCACCTTCTGTCTCGTAAGTTAACGGTTTAAAAATGTCATGCAATACAACGCCGGCCACGATAAAGTCACGATTCGTCTTGCCACCGTATACCTTCTCAGCAACATCACACAGCGTCAATGCAATGTCAGTTGTCGCGATAACATGTTCAATAAACCCTCCAGAATAGCTGTGATGGCGTGACAGACCAGCTGGGGAAATATCCAAGGGTAACCCGGAATAAACAGTCCCATTGATCTCAATCTGCGGGTTTCCAACTATTCCCGCGACCTTTTCTCGAAGGTCTTCATTCCTTATCAAGTTTATGATGCGCCTCAAGTGAGGGTTCAAACTTACACCAGCTTCCCTATTTCCCTACGGACTGTTTTGAATCTTCCGTTTTTCCTGCGTCGCCATATTATGTGCTAGACGGATGGGTTTTGGGATCCGATAAGTTGGGGTGCAATGGCTCACAATTTCTATGGCTCTCTCTAACGAAACCATATGTCCGATGCTGACGTAGACAGGTTTCGTCCCCTTTCCAGTCTTAAGCGCCACTCCGACCGTCTCCTTTCCATCTGTTATCAAAGCGAAATTTCCCTCATCAAATCTGCCAACTTTGCCTATCAACGGGTTCTTTGCAACGCCAATCGTCGGCTCCCGGAGGACAAGTCCCAAGTGGCTGGCGAATCCAAGTCTATAGGGATGCATCAAACCTTGTCCATCAACAAGAACAACATCCGGCTGCTGGTCTAACTCTTCAAGAACGGCGGCAGCTGGCGGAATCTCTCTAAAGGACAATAACGTTGGAATGTACGGGAACTTCGTATTGACATGGACAGTTTCTGATTCAACAGCGGAAAGTGAGTCATACTTAAGAACAACTGCAGCCCCGATCGACAACCCCCCTGAATATGCCACATCTACGCCGGCAACATGATGTATCTTCTTAGGAAGAACGTCTCTTTGAATCACACGTTTGGACATCTCTAACTGTGCAGCATGAGCCTTTTTCACAGAGAACCTTGCACACATTCTTCTTCGCTCAGATTTTCGCAAAGACAAGCCTAGCTACCTTATCCCTTCTCTCTCAGAACCCTTTCAAGCCTCTTAATCGAACGCTCTAGTGAATTCCTACGCATTTCAATTGTAACATCCCCCAGGGTGGCTTCTATTATCCGCCTAGCAATGTCCGACTTCCTTCGCAGTCCAGAGATAGCATGCAAAGCCTCATCCGTAGCCAGAAGCTCGTTGTAGATGAGCTCCATAGCTTCGACGCTCTTCTGGGCAACTTCAACATTTCCTTCTCTGACACAATCCAAAGCTCTACGTCTAAGCTCGCCAACAACATCTGCCAATCCAAGCAAATACGAAGTCGACGAAACACCGATATCTCTTGGACTGACAAGCCTATGGTCTTGAACTATTCTCAAAAAAATGTGGGCTTCAGTATATTCTTGGAAAGCTGCGCTCACGATACCTGAGTAAACAAGTGTCTGATGAGCTTCAGGAATTTCATCAAGTTTTGTAAAAAGTTTCTTCGTGTCCTTCAGTAGTTTCTTTGCTTCTTTCAACTGTCTTTTATGCATTAAGAAGATTGCTTGTTTTGAAAGCCTTGTTGCCTTCCGCATCGCATCATAAAGCTCATCTTTGATGTTTTTTCTTTCCTTTAACTCTCTGTCGATTTCGGCTAGAATGCTCTTGAGGGACATGCATTTAAGCTCCAGAATTGCTCTAGACAGTGATTAACACAGCCGCCTTTAAGGGCTTTCTGATTCATGCCAATCTGATTGGCTTATCCAGTTTGGATAGCAAAACTACACGACTTTCCTTTGACTCATCAAGCATCTTGTAGCACACGTTCTCACCTAGCGAGGCAGCGAAGTCTCGAATTTCTTGATGTGACGGCATATTCACATAGTCAAGTCTCAACCGTGAAAATCCAACATGCATGTAGGCCTTGGGCTCCACATACGTGGGTTGAGCTTCTTCTATCAGTTTGGAATAGAGTTCTGGATTCTTAAGGTTGAGATGTCGCGCTAATGTTATGCGCATCACAGTCAGACAATTGAAGCTCGGCAACAGTGCAAGAGTTTCCTCCAGTTTTTCCCAAGCATTCGGGATCTGAGGTCGACAAGTTCTACGGAAGGTTCTTTTGTCAGGAGCACAAGTCGAAATGTACAGTTGAGTAGGCTCCTCACCCAATTTGGACAGTGCTTCAGGCGTTGTTCCATTGGACACTAGAAATGTTGTAAAACCTCTTTTGTGGAAGGACTTGATCAAAGCCCCAAGCTGAGGATATAACGTTGGTTCTCCAGTGAGGCTTATTGCAGCGTGTCTCGGCTCTAACGCCTCTCTATACATTTCTTTGTCAGCTTTTGGATTTGCTTTATAGCCGCTCAAAAGCCTCATCTGCGCCTTTACGCAACCTTCCACAATGTCTTCGGGTTCGTCATCCATTGTCGAGGCCATCTCGTCCCACTTCAACCCTTCATCGCCGCTTTGAGCTCTCCAGCAAAAAAGACACTGCATTGTACAACTAAAGACTGCAGGCGTCATCTGTATGCATTGATGAGATCTAATACCATAGAACCTCTGTTTGTAGCAAGGCTTATTGTAGATTAGAGTGTTGTAGAGCCAGCGACAACGCTTAACAGCCGAATGGTCACCCACCATATGATACTTTTGCGTTTTAAGCAATTTTAGGAGTTGATCTGGAACCTGTTGTTTCAAGGGAAATCATCAAGTCTTGGCAAAACTAGACAATTGCCATTAATAAGAATGTTTGGAACATAGTTATATGTAATCGGCATCCCTATTTCGGAAAACAATATTCCATGCTATTAAATTCGTTCATCAACTTTTCTACTTCTTTCTTAACTCTGTTGTTGTCCATTTTTTCAATGCTGACTTGTCTAATGAGCTCCGCTATTTTTTCCATTTCAGCTTCCTTCATCCCTCGTCTCGTCACTTCACAGGTTCCGAGCCTTACTCCACAGTCAGTGATTATATTTGCCTTCTCAAACCGCTCTGACACTTCCCGTCCTTTTTTGTAGCCTCCATAATCCAATAGAATTTGATGCGATTTCGTATAGCCGAGATGTGCACCAACAACTGGAAACCCATAATCGCCTAGTGCTTTTGCAAGAGTTTGTGCATTACGAATAACTTGTTCAGCATAAGCGCTTCCAAACTTCTCCATTTCAGCTAACGCTAAAGTTAACGCGGCTATTCTATTCCAGTGAGCATTATCCACGAAAGTTGGGTGGATCTTTTTTTTCATAGCGTTTCCCTGTTCTCTCTCTGCCAATATTATGCCTCCTTGGGGTCCGAAGAAGGATTTATGAGTTGAACCAAAAAGCGCTGAAGCTCCTTCTTGAAGAGGACTTTGAAATTTCCCGCCTGCAATCAAGCCCATAACATGTGAGGCGTCAAACCCTACAGGTATACCAGCTTCCTTCGACGCTTTAGCCACCTTGCGGACAGGATGGGGAAAGAGAAAGATGCTTGCTCCAAGAATCACCACGTCAGGCCTCTTTCTGATAATGAGCTTCACTGCTTCTTCAGCTCTTATGTTCATCTCGCTTTTGGAGAAGGGAAAAGCTTCAACCTTTATTCCGAGAACCTTCGGCAGCCCTTGTTGCCAAATTCCTGGGTAACCACCATCATTCGCAGAGACACACATTAACACGCTGTTTTGTTTTGCGAAACTGGCTAGAAAAATGAAATCTGCTAAGTGTCCGGAGAGAGGACGCAGGTCAGCAGTTTCGGCTTTGAAAAGCCTTCTTGCGATATCTTCTCCACATTTTTCCATCTCATCAACGAATCGTGTGCCCATGTAGAAACGGTCTGGTGCAGTGTATCTATGGGCTAGGTCTGAGGAAAGCAGGAAGCGGACTTGGGGGCTCATGATGTTTTCGGAGGGAATAAGGTTGATGCAACGTCTTCCACGCCACTCTTCATGCTTCTTGACTAAACCTAGTATTTCTTCAATCATACGCATTCATCTCAAAGCATGTGCACGGTCTTTCTGGTGCCTCAATTATTTACAGGTTACGGAAGTTTTCTCCAGCCTTTACAGGATATCCGGTATTGATAGAGCATATCTAATGAAACATAAGCAGATTTGGACAACAAATAAAAGCTTAAAATGTCCCCTTACTAAGAAATGTCGAATCCTCATATAAAATAGGAACAAGAGGAAATGCACTTGCACAAAAAACAGCAAACAGAAAAAGCTTTAGCTTTCCTGGTAATTCTACTCGTTTCAACTCTTTTTGCAGCTCTGTCTGCACCTCAAGTTTTCGCGGAAGTTTCGATAAGTGAGCTCTCTGATTCCGAAGGATTTGTTGGGGATCTTGTTGAGCTAAGCGGGCAGATCAATACGATAAATGGTAGCTACGAAATTTTGTTTGATGGATCACCAGTCAAAACTGGAGATGCGACATTGAGAGATGTGGAGGATGAATTTTTAATTCCCAACACTACTACTGGCGATCACGATGTACAGCTGCGGGACGTTGTAAACGCAACCGAAAGTGTTGCGTTGACTTTTGCCGTGAAAACCCAATATGTTGTCAAAGGCCCACGTGTGCAAGAAGGTGAGAACGTGACTATTGTGGCTGAGATTACTGGGGGAGAAGCCAATCAAACTTCACGAACAAGAATAATGGTGGAAGACCAGACGAATGTAACTTATTCATCGGACGAGTTCATTATACAGACAGACCAAGCTGGTTACGGCAACGCCACTAGAATGTACCCCACAGAGTTTGGTGGAAATCCACACACCTTCTTCGTTGGCATCTACAACATTTCACTAGTTGACACGCTCAATGAAACTCTTGCAACGGGAAACTTCACAATTGGCCTGACAGATGCAACAAATTATCACAGATTCCAGACAGTCTTCGTTCAAGCCGCCAATTACACATCAGCAGCCGCGCTAACAATCGAAATAACGCATGTCAATGAAACAGTCCAACTGGTTCCAAGCAATGCATCAGGGCCTATGGGGATAATCACAGCAAACTGGACGATACCAGCAAACGCCAGCATAGGGTCTTATCGATTGGAAGTTTTATATACAAAACCTGTTGGGATAGAAAAACCAATAGCAGATAAACAAAACTTCACAGTTGTCTCGAAATCTTTCACTTGCGAAGTCAAAACGTTCAATTTGGACAACGAACCTGTAAAAGGAGTCTTAGTTGAAGTAAACAACATAACAACTCCAGCTATAGAGACGGAATTTACGAAGGAAGGAGGAGTTACATCCTTCCTTTTGAAAGCTACCAATTATACCTTCAAGGCATTTTGGAATGTTTCTCAGGCGCCACGGGCACAAGTAGGTGAGACAGCTGAGATAAGTTTGGCTCGAAACCTTACCGGAGCCTCAGCCATAAACATCACAATCTCCCTTGCTCATATGAAAGTAGCTATCAAAGACGAAAATGGAGAAGCAATCCCCTTCGTGGAAGTATGGCTAAGTTTCACGTACATCTCAAGATTGAACGTTCCTATCACACCTATCCCAATTTACTCTGAAACGAACCTTACAGGTACAGGTATATTCCGAAACGTGTTCACGAATGTCAATTACACGATAGAGGCAAGACGTTATGGCTATACATTCAGTACCTTCCATCTAAACTTGACATCTACGAGTTGGGTTGATATGACATGCCCAACATACGAACTTGCTGTAAAGGTTTATGACAGAGACGGCGAAGTATTGCAGAATGTCGAAGTAAAAGCTTATGATTGGAGCATTGGACTAGGCGGCCTCGTAGGGACGAAAACCACAGGAACAAATGGAGAAGTCGCCTTCAACTTTACCTTTGGGAAGTATTTCGTGAGCATATACAAAGACACCATGCTCTTAAACCGAACAACAGTACTTCTTGTAAATCAACCAACAAATTTCGCAGTTCATTGCAAGCTCTATAAACTATCCCTTGACATTAATGTACTAGACTATTTCGGACAGGGAATATCAAATGCGAAAGTAACATTGGAACGTGAAGGAACAATTCTTTTGTCTTCCAATACCGGAGCTAACGGCGAGGCACAATTCACAGAACTTGTCGGCGGTAACTACAAAATCTACGTTCACATAGGCGAAAAACCGTATGGAATAACTACACTCCATCTTCAAGAACCAAAAACTGTCACACTAAAAATGGGAGGACTCGTTTCAATAGGCGGCCTCGTAGCAGAAACAAGCCACTTCATTGCGGTACTCTCCATACCCATGGTGATCACGGCATTCTTACTCTTTTTCCTTTATCGCAAATTCCAATCAAGCCAAGAAAAGGAGTAACAATTGGAAACATTTATAACATCCAAATAGCTAAGCCATTTTTGCTGAAAGGTGAGATCGTCCAGAATTTTGCGCACAAACACACAAAGGTGTAAATGTTGGACAAAGTAAGATATTGTTCCCCAAGATGCAATTTGTTCAAATGCGGAAAAAAAGCAGCAATCCATAAAAGCAACAATATCTGGTGCACGTGGACCGATGAAAGATGCAACGTTGCAAACTGCAACTATGCAACATGCATAAAAAGAAGACTATTGCCAAAAGGCATATGTGGAGAAACAGTAAAAAGGAAGACGACTGAAAAGAAAATCGAAGAAATCGTCGGACCTCCTGTAAGGCTTCGTGGAAAAGCCTTAAGAAAGGTGGGCGAAAAAGAGATTTTCTGAATCATGTTATGATGCCATAGACCGGCACAAATAGGCCCCAACCAATAGAAGCATATGCTTAGAGTGATCTCTTTGCTAAGACAAATAACGTGTCTCGCTGGAGGAGTGGGTGCTGCGAGATTTCTCCAAGGCCTTGTCAGGATCGTGCCGCAAGAGAACATAACGGTAATTGTCAACACGGGTGATGACATAGAGCTGTATGGCCTACATATCTCTCCAGACCCTGATATAGTGATGTATACTCTCACAGGTATCGTTGATGAAGAGAGAGGCTGGGGGATTCGAGACGAAACTTTTAACTGCCTTGGCATGTTCCAGAAGTACGGCTTGGAAACGTGGTTCAAACTTGGTGACAAAGATCTTGCTACACACATTTATCGAACACAACTGTTGAGAGACGGGCTCTCTCTGAGCGAGGTAACATGGAAACTCTGCAAAGCTCTTGGGCTTAAAGTGAAAATTATACCTATGACTAACGAGAAAGTTGTGCCTCGAATAATAACCGACGTAGGCGAAATGCATTTTGAAGAGTACTTCGTAAAAAGAAAAGCGAAGAATAAAGTTAGGGATGTGCGTTTCGAAGGTGCTGAATCAGCGCACCCAGCCCCAGAGGTCATTAAATCAATAGCAAAAGCTGACGGCGTTATTCTGTGTCCTAGCAATCCAATTGTAAGCATAGGGCCAATTCTCGCAGTTAGAGGAATCAGAGAAGCTTTGAAGGAAGCCGCAACGAAGATTGTTGCGATAACCCCCATTGTGGGAGGAGCCACGATAAAAGGACCTGCAGATAAGTTGATGCGAGGTCTGGGCATCGATGTGTCGGCTTACTCTGTTGCTTCGCTTTATCAAGATTTTCTAGATGTATTCATATTGGATGAGGTTGACAGATCAGAAAAAGAGAAGATTGAAGGACTCGGGATAAAGGCTATCGTAGCCAACACGATTATGCACTCGCTAGATGACAAAATTGAACTGGCTAATTTGGCTTTAGAAGCTCTTGAATAAGCAGGACTACTCTGTTGAAACACGTTTTATGACTGGTGGTCTAATTTTCTTCAAGATGCGGTACCCGCAGAAGGTGCATTTGATTCCTCCTCCCCGGAGTTCCAATTCCTCGGTAACTACTTTTGCACCACACCTCACGCACTGATAAACAAGACTCCCACCCGTCTTTTCAGGCACTGTGTTTTCCCTTCTTCAACGATGGTAGTTAACGTACAATTTAAACCTATTGAATGCTCCTTCCAGAAACGCACGCGAGATGGCTAGGTGATCTTATCAGGAGTTATAACGTTCAATCGGTTCAGGGTAAACAGAAACATTAAAAGATTATGAATCAACTACTCAACCACTTAGTTAAGAAAGAGAGTTGAAAACATGAGTCGATCTAAACCAAAAATCCTGATCCTCTTCTATTCAATGTATGGTCACATTTTCAAGATGGCCAGTGCGGTAGCTGAAGGTGTTCGAGATGCTGGCGGTGAAGCAGATCTTAAACAGGTTGCCGAACTCATTCCAGAAGATCGTTGGGATGAGAACATAAGAAAGGCGAAAGAGATGATGAAAGCCGTTCCTGTTGCTGATCCTCAAACAGATATCAAAGGAATCGACGGAGTTGCTGTGGGTACACCGACACGCTTCGGCAACATGTGTGCCCAGATGAGGAACTTTTGGGATCAAACTTCAAGTGACTGGATGAAAGGCTCCCTTATAGGGAAACCCGCAGCAGTATTTACCAGCAGTGCCACCCAACACGGCGGACAGGAAACCACCATCATTTCGACCATGATCACCCTTTTGCACCACGGATGTGTCTTGGTCGGGTTGCCCTATTCTTACAAGGAGCAGATGACTATGGAGGAGATTACCGGCGGCTCACCATATGGGGCTTCAACTATTGCCGGCCCAAAGGGAGAGCGGATGCCTTCGACAAATGAGTTGAAAATAACAAAAGATCTAGCGAAACGCCTCACGGAGATTGCGAAACAGCTGGCTTAATAGCCCTCAGAGCCGCCATACAGAGAATTGGTGAACCGAAAAGCTACTCCAAAGCCATTGAGTCTTCACATATATAAAGGTGTAAATTGTGAAAGGCGATTTGAAAGACGCTCTTAGAGGAAAACTCTCACCAAGAGAACTTGCCTCAGTCTACAAATCCTATGATGTTATTGGAGACATCGCTATCATTCGTATTCCAGAACTGCTTATACCCCATAGCGAAACGATAGCTAAAGCGATGATGCAGCAGCAAAAACATGTCAAAGCCGTATGGCGACAGGCAAGCCCTGTTTCCGGCGATTTTCGGTTGCGTAAACTCAAATGGGTTGCCGGAGAAAAAAAGACTGAGACTGTTTACAAGGAGCATGACTGTCTATTCGAAGTTGATATTAGACAGTGCTATTTTTCTCCACGCCTAGCCTTCGAAAGAATGCGCATTGCTAGCTTAGTTAGAGAAAATGAAGTTGTTGTGAATATGTTTGCAGGTGTAGGCAGCTACTCCATATTAATTGCAAAGCATTCCAACGTTGCAAAGGTTTATTCAATTGACATAAATCCAGTTGCGATAAAATATATGAGGAAAAACGCCTTGCTCAACAAGGTCATTAGCAAAGTGGTCCCGATAGAAGGTGATGCGAGAATGACCATTGAAAGTAGGCTAGAAAACACGGCGGACAGGGTTCTCATGCCGCTTCCAGAAAAGGCGTATAAATACCTCGAATCTGCGCTTTCCGCAGTTAAGCCCAAAGGCGGTTGGATTCACTACTACTGTTTCAGGCATGCAACAAAACAAGAAGACCCTGTAGAAAAAGCAAGAATAAGGATTGCAGAGAAGCTCACTAAAAATCATGTTAATTTCGAATTAGCTCTAGGTCGCATAGTACGGCAGACAGGCCCCAACTGGTATCAAGTAGCCATCGACATCAAAGTACAAACGTGATACGCAATCTTACTGCTTAAGCAACCGTCCTTCGCGGTCAATTTCTAAGCGACGAATTCTGGTGGTCGAAATAGGGTCACAGTTCTCTGCTAAAACCATCTCTACGACTATTATGCCCAAAGCTGGAAGGCCTTTAGCCTTCCGCTTTTCGTTTATTTCACGCGCAGTGGCTTCAGTCTCTCTACTCACTACAATTGCCTCTAGTTCTCTAGAGGTTAAGGTGACTCCATATGCATTATGTAAGGGTACAATTTCAGCTCGTTCAAGCCAACCATTCTTCCTGAGGAAACCCTTCAACTCCTCCAACCTCACAGCAAAAGGTGCAGCCTCATGTGGCTTTCTCATCCTTTCCACGAAGTCATCTGTACATAAACCTATCAGAACCCTTTTGCCTACTTCGAAGGCTACTTTCAGCAATGTCCGATGACCCTTATGAAACTCATCGAAAGTCCCACCGACAGCCACAGTCTTGAAGGTTATGCTCACGATTTTTCATCTCAATAAACGCGCGCCTTTAACGTCGATTTTTGCAGTGAAAATGTCACTAGATGGCAAAACTTTCTCAAAAGCGTCAACTATTCTTTTAGCATTGTCAGCCGTTGTTAGTACGTGAACAGCTTCACCAACCATATTCTGAGCCGCTCCAATGGCACCAGCTTTTTCAGCAGATTTAAAAAGCTTCAAAACTTTCTCGGATGCAAATCCTGTCTTGATGGCAAACTCCTTACTTGCCGATAAGAAATTTGGCAGGGATGGATCTGCAAGGATCTTGTCCAGAGTTTGATGCCCCACCGTATTCACGCGCTCTCGCAATTTTGGCGAAGCTAGCGCTTCCTTTGTGGGAATAGGCTTGATGAAGCCTGTTACTATCATGTGAGAAGGCAAAGTGGGCAACCTGTCAATTAGACTGTAGCCAGGAGCCCCAGGTTCAACTGTTATACAGCATCCTCCCAATGTCAAGGGTCCCACCGTTCCTAATCCAGTGTGGTTCTTAACTTCCGCTTCATGAGCGATTTGCCCCAGATGTAACATTGTCAAATTAATTCCCAAAAGCTTGCTTAAGGCTAGCGAGGTTCCCAATGCCCCTCCTGCACTTGTGCCAAAACCTGCACCAATAGGAACAGCAACTTCATGACTCACAGTTATGTTATAAGCTTCAGCAGACTTTTCCGACAGCATTTCCACAACGGTCTTGGTGGTTTTGGCTTCAGGAGAAGGCTTGCCATTGATCAAGATCTGTACGTTGCGTTCTGCTGATTCAGCCACACTGACTTCAGTAAAAACCCCTGCATCCAGTGCAAAACCGCCGCCCCGGGCACCAATCTTCTTAGGATCTGATATGCGCCTTCTTCCGGATGTAACATCGCAAATCTCAAAAAAACTTGAAATCCCAGCAGGAGAAAAGGCTGCTGAAGTTTTCACTGACAACCATTGTCCCTTTTGCTAGCTCGTTTCCTGAGACTGCAGAGATGGGATTGCCTTATAACATGCTTTTATGATTGGGGGTCCAAGCAGGAGAATAAACGGGATCTCTGTAGCAAAGGTCCAGACAAACCAAAGAAGAGTAAAGTATGACGGAACAGGACTTGTGAATATACCCGTAGGTGAAAAGAACAGTTGGCTGTAAACCCATAATACAGCACCTATTATTGCACTTCCAACTCCAAGGCCTATGACTGAGGCTATACCAAAGTTTCGCCATTGAGGCCAAAGGAAAGCAACAATAGCTATTAGAAGGCAGCTTCCTATGACTGTCCCGAAAAACAACAGAGTGCTCTCAGTTGCAGACAATCCTGTGAAGCCTACAGACTCTGTTGGTAGCAAAACTGTGGGTAACAAAAAGCCTAGGCTAACCACTACTGTGCCAATAATAATCCCGATTATGACCTTTTTCAAATCAAGCTCCTTTCGTGAAATATGTCCGATGAGAAAGAAGCCAGCAAAGTTAGCTGTAACTCCGGCTGAAAGACTTAGGAAAGGGTCTCCATGAAATAGCATGTCGCGTATGAATATGCCAATTGCTGCGCCCGTTCCCGCTGTCCAAGGGCCAAAGAGAACAGCGAATATGGCCGGGATTACCGCTGCAGGCCAAAATGCAACAACACCTGCGACAGGAGCCACAATACCTAAGTCAGTTAAACGACCCACAACAGCGTAGAGGGCTGCACAAACTCCAATCATGGCGATTTCAGTCGCTCTCATCAATCGAACCTTCCTTTCCTGTCGAAACTAGAACATAAGAGATAAGCATTTCGTATGAATTCTCCAAACGTGTTTAAAGAAGTGGTGGGCCAGAAGTGTAGAGTTTCACGGGTGTTTGGGTGATGGGTTTCCATCATTCAGCCTAGGGAGTGACAAAACTCAAGCAATGATGGAAGAAAAAGAACTGAAGTCTTCCATAGAGAAGGTGCGCATTAGAATCATTCGAAGCAGTGTCATGGCAGAAAACACGCCGTCTACAGATACGTGGCAGAAGGCTAAATTCAGGGCTTATTCATTGAACAATTCTCGAAATATTCCTAACCGAAACCTATATCAGATATGCCATGCACTATCGCCCAGCCACAAAAATGTTCGGAGCGTCCTCAAGTGACTATCAAGGTAGTAGTCTTTGATCTCGACGGAACCGTCGCCGAGTTCAACCTCGACTGGAAAACTGTGAGAGCAGAGGTGATGCAATTCCTTTTAAACCAAAGCTTTCCAGGCTCAATATTCTCTATAAATGAAAGCATCTTTGATATGCTGAAGAAAGCCAAGGTCTACATGAGAAACAACGGTAGGGAAGAACAGGAGTTTTCCATTATTCAGAAACAGGTTTTCTCGATAGCCAATGTACATGAACTTAAGGCTGCCCGCAAAACTTCACTACTTCCAGGAGTGTTTGAAACACTAAGAACCTTGAAAAGACAGGGCATGAGGCTAGCCATTTTCACCATTAACAGCAGAAAATCAACAGATCTTATCCTCGACAACTTTCGCCTTAAACGATTTTTTGAAGCCATAGTTACGCGAGAAGCCGTTCCGGAAGTGAAGCCTGATCCATCACACTTAGCTACTGTCTTGAAGGCTTTGAATGTTAAGGGTGATGAAGCGATCGTTGTGGGCGACAGCGTAGCTGATATGAGAAGCGCAAAAATGCTGAATATGCAGGCTGTAGGCTTGGCTACAGACAGCGATAAGGATAAGAAGCTGAACCGGGCAGGTGCCACACAATTGATCAAGTCAATAACTGAGCTGCCGAGCTTGATAACCAGACTGAGCGGAAACAAGCCGCAATGATTTGCTGGTGCTTACCAGAGAATGCAGACTCATCTGCTCAGCAATGGTTACTTCACTCTAGACAAAAGCTTTCTCGTCTACTCTAAGTATCAAGGGGAAATTTATCAAGCAGCCTTGAAGCCATTGCTTTTGCTGACCGAAAAGGAACGAATTCTCATAGACACGGGGGTCGGAGAACTGCCACAGCATTACAGAAGATTTCATACGCTTAAGAAAGAGCCTGATCAAACTCTGCGGATGCAACTGAAGAACTTCAGATTGAACCCAGAAGACATAACGATTGTCATCAACACGCATTTACATTTCGACCATTGTGGCAACAATCAACTATTCAGAAATGCGCGCTTCTATGTTCAGGCTGACGAATTACGCTATGCTTATGCTCCGGACAGATTCCAAAAAGCCGCCTATTTCAAGGAGTATTTCGATGTTGATGTAGATTACGAACTGCTTAAAGGCCGATACCAAGTGGTTGACGGTGTGGCAATCATGCCTACAATGGGGCATTCAATCGGTCATCAGTCGGTAATTATTCAAGAAAACCTGGAAAAGTTTGTTTATTGTGGCGATGCTGCGCCCTTAAGAGAAAACCTGGAAAAACGGAACATTCCAGGCGTGCTTTACCATGCAGATCAAGCTTTGAAGTCCATTGACAAATTACGTCTGATCAAAGACGCCGTGTACATTTTTCCGCATGACAAAGAACAGATAGCACTAAAATCGACGGATAGGTCCGTCCAGAGACAATAAGTATTGCTAAAGCAAGGTTTATATAAATTGTGAATCCTTTTCGGTAGTTAGCTTCGAAATACTGGAGATTCAACATGTCAAAGGATTTCCGCCACATTACCCGAATAGCAGAGACAGACTTAGATGGCTCGCTAAAAGTAGCTCATGCTATCTCAAAAATAAAGGGAATAGGCATCGACATGGCGAACGCTATAGTTAGAAAGGGCGGCGTAGACCCAGATACACGCTTGGGATTCCTTTCAGCGCAAGACATGGCAAAACTGGAAGACATAATAAAAAACCCTGCCAAATACGAATTTCCAGAATGGCTTTTCAACCGTCAAAACGACTTGGAAACGGGGAAGAATTTACATCTCACAGGCTCCGATCTCGTTCTCCAAATAAAAACAGACGTAGACCTCATGAAAACCACAAAATCATGGAAAGGCTATCGTCACTCTTACGGGCTAAAAGTGCGTGGTCAACGGACCAAAGCCACTGGAAGGAAAGGAAAAGCCATAGGCGTCAAGAAGAAGATGCGCGTGCCTCTAGGAGAAAAGGCATAATGGGTGATCCGAAAAAGCAGCGAAAGAAATACGATGCTCCAAGATTTCCATGGCGGACAGACGTCTTACGGGCGGAGCTTAAGCTGCTCGGCCAGTATGGATTGCGGAACAAAAGGGAATTATGGCGCCACAAGACAATGCTATCGAAGTTTCGGGGGACAGCACGCTCCATATTAGGTATGCCTGAAAAAGAAGGAAAAAAATTGAAGAAGCAGACCTTGAGTAGACTTAACAGGCTTGGAATACTTCCTGAAACCGCAGCCCTAGATGACGTATTAGACCTGGCAATTGAAGATATTCTTGAAAGGAGACTGCAGTCTCTTGTTTTTCATAAGGGCTTAGCCAAGTCAGTTTATCAAGCTCGCCAACTTATAACACATGGTCACATTGCCATTGAGAAAAGAAAGGTCACATCGCCGAGCTATTTGGTGTTGAGAGACGAAGAAGCTCACATTGATTATGCTCCAGCCAGCGCTCTCGCAACCCCAGAACATCCGCTGCGCCAGACTATTGCGCCTCAAACTGAAGACCGTTCAGAGGAATCTGTGAAAGAGGAGTCCGCAGCATGAGCAGGAAGACCGAAAAATGGGGCGTAGTTCACATCTATAGTTCCTATAACAACACCATTATACATGTAACAGATATTTCAGGAGCAGAGACAATTTCAAGAACTAGTGGCGGTATGTTCGTAAAGGCTGACCGCCTAGAATCGTCACCTTATGCCGCTATGCGAGCTGCGTCTGCTGCAGCTTCAACTGCAAGGGATAAAGGCATAACAGCCATACACATTAAAGTAAGAGCTCCAGGCGGGTCAAGTGCCAGAACGCCAGGTCCGGGGGCACAAGCTGCCATACGAGCTCTGGCAAGAGCGGGATTCCGCATAGGCCGCATTGAAGAAGTTACTCCTATTCCTCACGACGGCACGAGAAGAAAGGGAGGACGAAGGGGACGAAGAGTATGATACTCATATTTCTGATGATAGAAATGTTGGTTGATCTGATTTGGGAAGGAACATAAGACTGATGAAGACTGAAATCTTAGAAAAGAATGACCTTTCATTGCGTTTGCTTATTGAAGGAACTAATGCTGCTTTGATGAACACGTTGCGAAGAATAGTGATTGCTGAAGTACCTACTTTGGCTGTAGACGATGTGGTGGTTGTTGAAAATCACTCTACCCTTCAAGACGAGTTTCTAGCGCATCGAATTGGTCTTATGCCATTGAAAACTGATCTGGACTCTTACAACCTGCCTGAAGATTGCACATGCAAAAGCGAGTTTGGATGCAACCTCTGCCGCGTATCTTTAGCGTTAGAAGCAGAAGCAGATAACCACACTATAACAGTATATTCAGGCGACTTCAAATCAGACAACCCAGATATAATTCCAGTTAATAGCAAAATTCCCCTAGTGAAATTAGCACCGGAACAAAAAGTAAGGCTAGAAGCCTATGCACGATTGGGAAGGGGCAGAGATCATGCAAGATGGCAGCCCGTCTCTATGTGTGCTTACAAGTATCTGCCAATCATCACCGTGAACACTGAACTTTGCGACTTATGTGGCGACTGCATAAAGGTTTGCCCTAAAAACATCCTTGTTAAGACTAAAAACAAGGTCGAAATTAGGAATATTGAAGACTGCACCTTATGCCAAGACTGTGTAGATGCTTGCCAAAAGAATCCCAAAGCAGTAGAATTGACTTGGGACGAAAACTCGTTCATTTTTGGCATAGAATCAACAGGTGCTCTTTCACCAGAAAGAATTCTGCAAGAAGCACTTAACATTCTTGATGGAAAATTGACGGATTTTCTAACCCAGTTACCAGGGAGAGCGAAATGAAAGCAGCAAAACCTGATAACCCTCAATTACGAGACACCATTCATCTTTTGAAGGAAGCAGCAAAAGAAAACAACGCAAGAATATGGAACAGCCTTGCCAACGACCTTTCTAAGGCAAGACGAAGACGAATATCAGTGAATCTAAGCCGCATAAATCGACACAGTAACAAAGAGCAAATACTAGCTGTGGCCGGGAAGGTTCTCGGATCTGGAAAACTTCGCCATCCAGTAACGGTTGCCGCCTTCGCATTTTCAGCTATAGCGAAAGAAAAGATAGAAAGGACAAAGGGAAAATGCTTGACATTTCCAGAATTGGTGAAGAAAAATCCTAAGGGCTCAAACGTGAAAATCGTAGGGTAGAAATATGGAACCACAAAGCGAACTGACAACAGTTATCGACGCCAGCAATTTGATATTGGGGCGAATGGCAACAGTTGTTGCGAAGCACCTTCTCCACGGCAAAAGCGTCACAGTACTTAACGCCGAGAAAGCAGTGATCTCAGGAAAGAGACTCAGCAAAGTGAAGGAAACGAAAAGGAAATTGGAGATTGGGCATCCTCGAAAAGGCCCATATTTTCCTAGACAACCCGACCGATTCGTGAAGCGTACCATTCGAGGAATGTTGCCACGAAAAAAACCAAAAGGCATAGCGGCGTACAAAAGGTTACGTGTCTATATCGGGATTCCTGAAGAGTTTAAAGACAAACCTATGGACACGATATCCGAAGCAAATGCAAACAAGCTGAAGTGTCCCTACATCAGTGTAGGAGAATTAGTTAAAGAAATCGGATGGAATCCACCAGGCGAGTAACATGCCAAGCCCGAAGAAAATAGTAACAATTAGCGGAAAGAGAAAAACTGCAATTGCAAGAGCTACAATAAGAGCAGGTAGAGGAAGAATACGAATAAATAATGTTCCTTTAGAAATATTTGAGCCGCAGATTGCCAGATTAAAAATGATGGAACCTCTTCTCCATATTGACGAGCCGACTCGAAACAAGATTGACGTAAACATAAAAGTTTCAGGCGGAGGATTCATGGGGCAGGCAGAAGCCGGAAGAATGGCTATTGCGAGAGGGCTTCTGAAATGGACCAAAAGCAAACATTTGCAGTCAGCCTTCACCGAATACGATAGAACCATGATTGCGGGAGACCCGAGACGAAAGGAACCTAAGAAATTCGGAGGCCCAAGTGCCCGTTCTAAGAAGCAGAAAAGTTACCGATAGAGAAGGTGTGAATTGAAAGGATGATCATTCCTGTTCGCTGCTTTACATGTGGCAAGGTAATAGGGGACAAGTGGGAAGACTTTGCCAGACGGGTAAGAGAAGGAGAAGATGCAGCCAAAGTGTTAAACGATCTAAATGTAACCCGTTATTGCTGCCGAAGAATGCTTCTCTCTCATGTAGAGATCATCGACGAAATAATCAGATTCTACGAAGCAAAGAGAAAAAGGAAGATGCGACCACCGTAAAGGGAGAATCAGTAAACTTTGTCTACACTGATAAAGAGAGTTGCGGCTCGCAAAGTCTTCAACAGCCGCGGAGAAGAGACGATTGAAGTAGATATTGAAACAAAATCAGGTTTCGGAAGAGCTGCAGCTCCTGCGGGAGCGAGTAAAGGACTGGCTGAAGTTGTGTATTACCCGAAAGGCGGTGTAAACACCGCAGTAAAGACTTTTGAAAAGGAAATCGCACCGAAATTGGTCGGCATGAACGCAAATGAGCAAGAAGAAATCGACCGACTTCTTCACGAAATTGACGGAACAGAGAACTTCGGACAAATAGGAGGAAACACCGCCTATGCAATCTCCTTGTGTGCCGCAAAGGCGGCATCCGACTCATATCAGGTACTGTTATACGAATATCTAGGGGGCTACCTTGCCTATGAATTACCATTCCCTCTTGGGAATGTTTTAAGCGGGGGTAAGCATGCACATGGCAGAGCACCTGATATACAGGAGTTCTTGGTCCTTCCTCTTCATGCAAACTCCTTTTGGGAAGCAGCAAAAGCCAACGTAACATTCCACCGAAGAGTCGGTGAAATTCTCAGGAAAACGAAGAAGACTTTCACAAGCGGAAAAAGTGATGAGGGAGCATGGATTGCTGATATAAACAACAACGAAGCTTTAGAGCTCATGGTCCAATCTTGTGAAGACGTCTCAGAGCAGCTAGGATTTGAATGTCGAATAGGTGTGGACATTGCCGCCTCAACGCTTTGGAATTCAAAAGCCCAATGTTACATTTACTCTCATGAAAAAACCAGAAGAACACAAGAAGAGCAAAGGGAATACGTTCTGAAACTAATCGAAAAACATAACATGGTCTATGTGGAAGACCCGTTTCACGAAGAAGACTTTGAGAGTTTTGCGTGGCTAACGGACACAGTTGGCAACCTTCTAATATGTGGAGACGACTTATTTGTTACAAATGCAAGACGACTTAAACAGGGAATAAGAAGAGGTGCTGCCAACTCGGCAATTATTAAGCCAAATCAGATTGGCACCCTCACCGACGCCTGGGAAGCCGCAAAAGTAGCCAGAGAGGCACTCTATACACCAGTAGTATCTCATAGATCAGGCGACACTGTGAATGCTGAGATCGCTCATCTAGCTGTGGCCTTCCATTGTCCCATTATTAAGACTGGGGTGATTGAAGGCGCCAGAATCGCGAAAATCGACGAGCTCATTAGAATAGAAGACACGCTGGGGAAGAGAGCAAAAATGGCTGAAATTCCGTTAAAGGAGGAAAATATCGTTGTCAGAAAAAGAAGAGACTAAAAAGAACGAAGAAGCTGAGAAAACTGGTCTTCAAGAAGGGGACGAAGAAGAGGTTTCTTTGGTAAGTGACGAAGGACTTCTACTGCCCCGTGACGTACTGTTATCCGCAGGCATCCATATTGGTACTAGAATGAAAGCAAAGGATATGGATAATTTCATCTACCGTGTAAGACCTGACGGTTTGTTCGTGTTAGATGTCAAGAAAACAGATGAACGTGTACGCATCGCAGCCAAGTTTCTTTCAAGATTCGAATCCAACAAAATTGCTGTTGTTGCAGCCCGTCTTTACGCACGTTATCCAGCGAAGAAGTTCTGCGAGTTAACGAAGGCAACTCCTATTGTCGGACGATTTGTTCCTGGACTACTGTCGAATCCATTGTATTCCGAACATCTTGAACCAGCAGTTATCATAGTTTCAGACCCAAAGGCTGATGTACAAGCTGTAAAAGAAGCAGGAATTATGGGTATACCTGTCATAGCATTATGCAGCACCGACAACGAGTTTTCAGGGGTAGATTTTGTGATCCCAACAAACAACAAAGGTAGAAGAGCACTGGCAGTCATTTACTGGATGCTGGCTAGGCAAGTACTCCGTGAGAAAGGAGAATTAGCGGCTGACAAAGACCTAGATTTGTCCATTGACGATTTTGAGACAAAAATATCGCGAGAAGAATAGCCGCGTGAGGCGAGTGTAAAAGTGGAAGTGAGAAGACCAGCTCAAGCAGGAAAGTTCTACCCTAGTAGTGCTGAGGCACTGAAAAGAGAGATAGAAAGCTGTTTCATCCACAAACTAGGTCCCGGAAAAACGCCGACCGTGAAAAAGGGGCCACGAAACCTTGTCGGCTTAATTTGTCCTCATGCAGGCTACGCATTCTCAGGTCCAGTCGCTGCCCACTCATACTATGCTTTGGCCGCGGATGGCAAGCCAGACACTATCGTCATTCTTGGTCCAAACCATTATGGACAAGGCAGCGGACTGGCAATTATGATTAAAGGAGCTTGGCGAACGCCACTAGGCAACGTAAAAATCGATGAAGAGGTTGCCAATCAGATTCTACACAAGTCAGATATTATTGACGTAGACGAGAGAGCACATGCTTACGAACATTCCATTGAAATTCAACTTCCCTTTCTTCAACATCTTTACGAATCAGCGTTCAAGTTCGTACCGATAAGCTTTCTCATGCAAGACTTAGAGTCAAGTCGCGAAGTAGGTCAAGCCGTCGCTGAGGTTCTGGATAGAGAAAATGCATTGATCATCGCCTCTACAGACATGACTCATTATGAATCTCACAAGAGAGCTGAAAGAAAGGATAAGAGAGCACTTGACGCCTTAGAAGAACTGGACGAAGAGAAATTTTATTCTACAATTGAAAGTCACCACATTACTGCATGCGGGTACGGTCCTGTTGCGGCGCTTGTCACTGCAGCCAAACTTCTTGGCGCCAAAAAATCACAGATACTCTGCTACAAGACCAGTGGAGACATAACAGGGGACTACTCAGCGGTAGTTGGTTACGCTTCTGTTGCCTTTGCAAAATAGGTAGTGGTGCTTATTGGCAATAACAGCCTCTGCACCCGCTAAAACAATACTTTTCGGCGAGCACTTTGTTGTTTATGGTGAGCCGGCAATTGCTATGGCTATTGATAAACGTGCGTACGTCCAAGTGACCTTGCGGAATGACAAACGGGTCTACGTGCTTTCAAAGGATTTAGGCCTATCTGGCTATTTTGAAAATGGACTTTTTTTTGCAGAAAAAGGAAATAGAAGCACCCATGTTAAACTGAAGCCAATTATGGTTGCAGCAGAAAAAGTTTTGGACCAATACCATGAAGAGCCTGTAGGCATTGACATTGAAATTGACTCCTCCATTCCAGTCGCCGCAGGGTTAGGTTCCTCTGCAGCTACCGTTGCCGCCACAACACTCGCAGTGAGCAAACTACTAAACATGGAATTATCAAGGGAAAATATCTTCCGGATCGCCTACGACGCTGAGAAGCTGATTCACGGCACACCATCGGGCATAGACCCTACGATTGCAACATATGGTGGCGTCGTTCTATATCAAAAAACCAAAGGACTTAGCCCCTTGAAGGTGGAAGCCGACATCCCTCTTATTGTTGGAAACACACGCATTGAAAGATCAACTGGAAGTCTGATCACAGAGGTAAGAAGAGTTCACGATTCCTATTCAAGCGTTGTTGGGCCGATAATAAAGAGTGGAGGCGAAATCGCTCGCACTGCTACAAAAGCGTTGCAGAGTGGCGACCTAACCACGTTAGGCGAACTCATGAACATTAACCAAGCCCTACTTTACGCCATTGGAGTTTCTAATGAAGCACTTGAAAGCTTGGTATTTGCAGCAAGAAAAGGTGGAGCTCTAGGTGCAAAATTGACTGGCGCGGGTGGAGGCGGGTGTATGATCGCTTTGGCTGAACCAGAGAATCTAAACAGTGTTGAAAAGGCTATAGAGCGTGCTGGCGGAAGGGCTTTTGTGGCAAGAAGAACTATGGACGGGGCTAGAATTGAGAGGTAGAACAAAAGGCAAATTAATCGTGTTGAAGCTAGGCGGCTCTGTCATAACCAAGAAAAAAAGAGCTATGACCCCTAATCTAGATAGCTTACATCGACTGGCGAGAGAAATAGCTGCCGCTGAGGTTGAGCACCTAATCATTGTACATGGTGGCGGCAGTTTCGGTCATCCCCTTGCAAAACAGTACAAGATTAAAGAAGGCTACGAAGACCCATCACAAATTAAGGGTTTCTCTAGGACACACCAAGCCATGCTTGGATTGAACAGGCTTGTTGTGGATGCTCTAATACGCCATAATATCGCAGCATTCTCCGTGTCTCCTTCATCTTTCATAATAACGAAGGCTGGTCGAATCCAGATCTTCTACGACAACACAATAGCGAAGCTCTTGGACACGGGTTTCGTGCCTGTGCTTTTCGGAGACGCAGTTCTAGACAGCAACATAGGATTCACCATACTTTCTGGTGATCAACTAGTTGCTGCCTTAGCGACCAGGTTCAAGGCAAGTAAGATAATCTTCGGCGTCGACGTAGATGGGCTGTACACAGCTGACCCCAAGACTGAAGACTCCGCACATCTGATATCTCATACTACGTTGCAAGGTTTGAAAAGCGCGATGCACAATATGGGTGAGGCAAAGGTAACTGACGTCACAGGAGGAATGTTAGGTAAGATCTCAGAACTGATGCCAGCGATCGACGCCGAAATTCCAACGATAATTATTAACGCCGCGAAAGAAGGTAATATTTACAAGGCTCTCAAGGAAAAAAGGGTGGTCTGTACGTTGATCGAAAAAAAGTGACCAAATTGCCTAGCCAAACCGAGAACCGGAAAGCGGAGCACATAAAAATCTCTTTAGAGAAGAATGTGCGAGCCAAACAGATTTCCACTGGTTTTGAAAGCGTCCATCTAGTTCACAAAGCCTTACCGGAAATTGACCGCGACAAAATCCATTCTTCCATGAAGATTTTTAATCACAAGCTTTCAGCCCCAATCTTGGTCGGTGCTATGACTGGGGGAACAGAAAGAGCTAAGAAAATTAACAGTTCTATCGCCGAAGCAATCGAGGAGCTTGGTTTGGGGATGGGTGTTGGAAGTCAAAGAGCTGCGATAGAGGAGTCTAAACTGGAATCCACCTATAGTGTTGTTAGAAGGAAGGCTCCAAATGCTTTCTTGATTGCTAACATTGGAGCGCCTCAGCTTGTCTGTGGATATGGTGTGAAAGAGGCTGAGAAGGTGGTTGAAATGATTGAGGCTGACGCTTTGGCTATTCATTTGAATCCGCTGCAAGAGGCGATTCAACCAGAGGGTGAAGCGAATTTCGCAGGTGTTCTGGAAAAGATAGAAGAGATTGCAGAGACATTGCAGGTTCCGGTAATTGTGAAGGAGACAGGTGCAGGCATTTCCGCTGAGATTGCAGAGAAACTTGGAAAGATTGGAGTAAAGGGCATCGATGTTTCTGGTGCTGGAGGAACAAGTTGGGCGGCTGTAGAGTATTATCGAGCAAAGGCTACGGAAGATGTTCTTCACGAACGGCTAGGCGAAAGTTTCTGGGACTGGGGCATTCCTACTGCTGTCAGCCTCGTTGAAGTTAGCCAATCTACAGAACTCACGGTCATAGCGTCAGGGGGTGTGCGGACAGGAACTGATGTAGCGAAAGCATTAGCGCTGGGCGCAAGCCTGGTAAGCATGGCCACTCCCATACTACGCCCAGCCACTAAAAGCGCAAGCGAAGTGAAGAAAAACTTGAACATCTTTATCGAAGAATTAAGGAATACCATGTTCCTCGTAGGTGCAGAATCTGTGGAAGAGTTAAAGTGTGTCCCTGTGGTGTTGTTGGGCAAGACCGCTGAATGGTTGGAAAAACGAGGTTTCAAACCTGAAATCTATGCAAGGCGATAGCCATGAAGATTGAGGTTGAGAGGCTTCTGGAAAAACAAGTTGCCATGATTGACCAGGCAATTGAGGAATACATTCCTAGAGAATTTAAAAAGGCTGCGATCGTCTTTAGGTTGAGTCCGCCTCGATACTCCTATAATCTGGAGGCTTTAAATAAAGCCCTTGCGGAGCCTATCTGGGAATTTCTAGACCGTGGTGGAAAACGTTGGAGACCCAGCTTGTTTCTTTTAGTCTGTGAAGCGTTAAACAAAAATCCCGAAGATTTTCTGGAATACGCTATAATCCCAGAGGTTATCCACAACGGAACGTTAATGGTAGATGATATTGAAGACCAGTCAGAACTGCGCAGAGGAAAACCATGTACCTACAAGCTGTTCGGCTTGGACATAGCGATAAACTCTGGCAACGCTATGTATTACCTCCCCCTTCTGTCGCTTGTTAAAAACCGAAACAAAATCTCGACAGCCACGCTGGTAAAGGCTTACGAGATCTACGTGCAAGAGATGATTAACCTGAGTTTTGGCCAAGCCATGGATGTTGCGTGGCACAAAGGACTAGCTGACGCAGACGAGATAGATGAGAAGGCCTATTTGCAGATGTGCGCTTACAAAACAGGAACATTAGCTAGGATAGCGGCAAAACTGGCAGCAGTTTTGTCAGGCGCTAGTGATGAGTTGACTGAAAAAGTAGGACGATTCGCGGAGACGGTTGGCGTAGCCTTCCAAATACAAGACGATATCCTAGACTTGACAGAAAAGGAGTTTGCTGAGAAGAAAGGGGCGCGTGGGATGGACATCTCTGAAGGCAAACGGACATTGATGGTTATCCACACTTTGCACAAAGCAACGTCTGCAGATAGAAGACGACTTCAAAGTATCTTGAAAATGCACACAGACGAGCAGGAACTCCGCAACGAAGCCATAGCCATCATTGAGAAGTACAATGCTGTCGAATATGCAAGAGCGTATGCACGCGAGATTGTCAGAGAAAGCTGGAACAATGTAGATGTTCTACTGCCTACGTCGCCCGCAAAAGAAAAATTAAGAGCCTTCGCCAACTATCTTGTCGAAAGAAAGATCTGAATTATGAGTGAAATTGTTGCCTGTTAACGCCGAACTCAAGAGGAAAATCGAAGAAATCGCTCTATTAAACGCTGTTATGTATGAAGGAAAAGCGCAGCAAGGACCAGTAATCGGCAAACTGCTGGCTGAGATGCCTAATTTGAAGGCTAAGGTGAAGGAAATAGCACCCATTGTGGCGAAGATTGTTGAAGAGGTTAACAGCCTCAGCCTTGAAAAGCAGAGGAAAATCGTTGAGAAAAACCAGCCGGAAGCCTTAGTTCAAGAAAAAGTGGAAGAGTTGAAGAAGCTTCCACCATTGCCAAACGTAGAGAACTATGATCTGGTTGTGACCCGTTTCTCCCCTAACCCGGATGCTCCAATTCATCTCGGCTCTGCAAGAGCCATAGTCTTGTGCCACGAATACGCTAGGATATATGATGGGAAATTTCTTGTGCGCTTCGAAGACACCGACCCGAAACTGAAACGGCCACAGCTACGATTTTACGACTTCATAAAGGAAGACTTAAAATGGATGAAGTGCGAACCTAACGCATATTTTTTCCAAAGCGACCGCCTGCATCTTTACTACAAACATGCAGATCTGCTACTCAAACAAGGCAACGCATACATCTGCACATGCAAATCCAGAACATTCAAGAAACTAATCTCGGCTGAGAAATCATGTCCCTGCCGCAACTTGCCACCTGAAGAACAACTGGAACGTTGGCAGAAAATGCTTGACGGCACATATAAAGAGGGAGAAGCCGTCGTGAGAATCAAAACAGAGCTTACGCATCCAAATCCAGCAGTTCGGGACTGGCCGGCACTGCGCATAATCAACACCGAAAAGTATCCACATCCCCGTGTCGGCAGCAAATATCGTGTTTGGCCCTTGTACAATCTTGCATGCGGCGTGGATGATCATATTATGAAGGTTACTCATATAATACGCGGCAAAGAGCATCTGACAAATCAAGTTCGACAAGAATATATGTACCACTATCTCGGCTGGAAGTACCCAGAGGCCATCCACTATGGCCGCTTGAAAGTCACAGGAGCGTCATTGAGCAAATCTAGAATCATGCAAGGCGTGCGTGCTGGAGTTTACAGGAATTGGGATGATCCTCGATTGGCGACTTTTGCAGCGCTGAGACGTAGAGGCATACAAGCCGACGCCATTAGACAATTAATCATTGACGTGGGACCCAAGGCGCAAGATGTTACACTCAGCTGGAAAAATCTGTATGCGCACAATCGCAAGATAATTGACCCAAAAGCGAACCGTTACTTCTTCGTAGCAAACCCCAGAAGAGTAACTGTAAGCAGTCTTCCTGAAGCATTCATAGCAAAAATTCCCTTGCATCCTGATTATCTTGAAAGAGGCTTCCGACAGTTTATTGTCAAACCAAAGAATGAAGCCGCAAGCTTCTGGGTAGCAACCAAAGATGGTGAAAAAATGAAGCCAGGTCAAGTAATCCGGTTTATGGAGCTACTCAACCTAAGAATAGAAAGCATAGAGAAGGACGCTGTAAAAGCAGCGTTTCACAGTTCCAATTATGATGAAGCCAAGAGGATAAAAGCCCCGTTAATACACTGGATTCCAGAGAAAGCACATATGCAAGGGCAAGTGGTATTACCTGATGCCTCAGTTGTTGAAGGCTATGCTGAGGAGAGCTGCAAAGAACTGCGGATCGGCACTATTGCTCAGTTTGAACGGTTCGGTTTTGTGAGAATAGACTGTAACAAGGGTGGAACAGTAAAAGCCTATTATTGCCATCGTTGAGCCGTGTGTACCTAGTGACGCAGTTGATACGAATGAACAGAAACACGCTCTACACTCAGTGTAGTTAACTATATAGCCGCACTTTTGCGCATGTAGCATCATTGGCATTGCAGCGCGTGAAATCAGAGCATAAGTAGCATGAACATCATCAGTGGCATATTATCTGCTATAACCATATGCCTCGAAAGATCACATCGTTAACCGGGAGAACCGCGACTTTGGCAAATATGAATTGTAAATAATTACTCAGATTTCCTAAGAGATTTATTCTCAGAGATGAATCATAAAAAAAGGAGAGGAAATTTATGCCACGTTCCAGATTGGAAAAGTACCTAAACATTCTCGGAGCTCTAGTTTCCAAGCCTTTGAAGTTTGAGAATATATCGTATAAAGCTAGTATTGAGTGCAGCACTCTTAAGAAACACTTAGACTTTTTGATCTCACATAAACTAGTTGAAGAACGACATTTAAACAGAAAAAAAGTTGTTTACGCCATCACGGAAAGAGGATTAGCAGTTTTCAAAACATTGCGAGCCGAAAAATACTTTCGAAAACTTAAGAGTGTTCTGCCGATAGTTCAGGAAGCAAGCGAACTCGGACCTCTACTTTCAGAGCACCGTCACAAGTCAAAGGAAGAAAACTAGTTTATCTTCCCCAACTGAGGACCCACAATCATGTCAAGACCTAGAAGAACCTCAAACCAGAAAATGCCGACCCCTGATATAGGGAATCTTGTTTAACAGAGGAACTTAAATTGAGCAAAAAGAAAGCAGACGCTCTGGTGCTGGATGCGATCAAGAAAAGTTTAACAGCTGAAAAAGGACTTATAGATTTCGAAGAACTAACGGTTAAGATTAGACTCAAGGACATAACCAAGGAAGAGAAAATCCAAGAAGCCAGCAGGCCGTTATACCTGAGAAGATATGAATAATTCTCGTTTGACCCTTCCCTTCTTGAGGAACATCTGCTGATCATCTATCATGTGATACCTGAGGCCACGTAGCAGGTTAATTGCCAGTGGTCTAAGTTCTCTCTTCATCAGACGAAGCGATCTTGCCCTTCCTCAATGTGTATTCAGGTATAAAATCATCTGCGCTAGAGTGATACAGTTAACTTAGAGAAAACTTCATTAAAATGCATGTCAAAGCTGCTGGGAAAATGCAGAGAGGTGGTAATAGTTAACGACGCCTTGCCATTCAGACATGGAAGGGAAAGGCTAGTTGCTAGACTTTGCAGACCAGAGACCGAAGTAATACACGTTAAGATACTGAAAGAACTGAACAAGATTACTGACGAACACTATGACGAAGCTATTAGACTAGCCCACAGAAGAATAGCGACAAAACATGATGCCATAGTGTACGAAAGCTACTCTGATGTCGCCATCCCTTGGAGGGGCATCAAAGACCTAGATATGGTTCTAGCAGTTCACCCAGGCTATATTCAGGCGTATGACCCCGACAAATACCTCTCTGCCTTAGAACTATCCACAAGCTTGCTTCAAGAAAAAAAGAGAGTGTTTGAGGCCAAGCTGAATTGGTTCAACAAGACCATCNNCTGGTTCCATCAGATTTTCGAATGGAGAACGATCCCTTCACTTCACATCCTAGGACTTCAGCTCGCTGGCATAAGGCTCAAGGTAAAAAGAAGAGAGTGTTTGAGGCCAAGCTGAATTGGTTCAACAAGACCATCAAGAGTTGGCAAGATAGTGATTGGGTACCGGATTTCCAAGTGGGAGATACGAGAGTTGTATCAGGAGATGGAAGAAATCTCACTTTTGGCAAAACCAGATTACAGTTTTCTCTTCCCATGTTCCACGGCCAGTTCTTGGAAAATGTAGGCTGGGTTATAGGGTTCACAGTGGAGTACAAAGACCGCAGGTTCACGTTCACCTCTGATTTGGAGGGCCCAATTATTGAAGAATATGCCCATTGGATTGCTCAATCTCGCCCGGATGTTGTCGTAGCAGATGGCCCCCCTCTTTACGGTTACGGTTACATGATCGGCAAGGCAGA
>JABAOH010161026.1_pt1 | contig 44472 bp, 44 predicted proteins | sample 7062181 | NCBI WGS metagenome assembly JABAOH01 (sample SAMN14538630, study PRJNA623070) | marine sediment metagenome | biome: marine biome [ENVO:00000428]; feature: marine pelagic biome [ENVO:01000023]; material: deep marine sediment [ENVO:00002113]; isolation source: pool of 5 deep marine... | reverse complement strand
GGATCGCGCCGATGACGATCAGCAGCATCAGCCAGCGAAGGAATGCCGCGAAGAACGCGTAACTCATGGTCGGCCACTGGAAGCTGTAGGCGGCAAGCTCGGCAGCGCGCTCACTCATCCAGTGCCAGCCGCTATGGGCGAGGACCGCCGACAGGAGAATCGTGCCGATGCGTTCCGCGACGACGTGGCGGAACAGCAAATTGATGACCGGCACGGCGACCACGATGATCAGTAACTGCCCGATCTCGACGCCGATATTGAACGCAAGCAGCGATGTGNNAAGCAGCGATGTGACGAGATGGCCGCCGGCGAACTGCAGGATCTCGGAGAGCGCGAACGAGAAGCCGAAGCCGTGCACCAGGCCGAAGCCGAAGGCGATGACCCAGCGCCGCTCCCACTGCGTGCCGACGATGTTCTCGAACGCCATATACACGATCGACGCCGCGATCAGGGTCTCGATCAGCGGCGGGAACCAGAGGACGTTCGGCACCAGGCCGAATGCCGACGCGATCAGGGTGATCGAATGGGCGACCGTAAACGAGGTGATGATCACCACCAGCGGCCGAATTCGGCGGAACGGTATCAGCAGGCAGATCACGAACAGCAGGTGATCGACGCCGTCCAGGATGTGCTCTATTCCGGAGCCGACAAAGCGAAAGAAAGCGTGATGCCAGCGCGGATCGAGGCGCAGCAGTCCGGGATCGCCGGCGAACTGGAAGATGCGTTCGACGCCGGCCGGATGCAGGAAGCGGACGATGGTCGTCGTCTGCAGGCCGAGCCTGGCGAATTCCGGGGCAATCGAGAAGTCGGAGGTCGCTGAATCGATCGGGTACCGTAGATGGACGTCGAGCAATGCCTGGTCACGCAGCAGCTCTTCGCTGTCTTCGAGGCGTTCCCGCTGCATGCCCTCGAGGGCGGACTCGTAGCTGTCGAAGGAGCGATCCGACGGCAATGAGAGGCGGGTCGCCACGATCTCCCAGTCATCGAGCGCGAGGTCATTTTCGTACAGCGTGACCTCCCGGGCGATCCAGATCGTGGCCGCGTCGTTCAGCAGCTCGTCCGCTTCGGAGATCCGCAGGTAGCCCTGCCGGGTCTGCGGGAACAGCACGTCGCGCATCGCCTCGAGCGGCACCCTGACGAGAAAATCGAGCCCCTCCTCACCAGGCTTGACGATCGTCCGCACGACGACGTCGGTCGGCACCTCATGCGCGAGCGCGGGCTCGCGCGGCAGCAGGACAAGCGCGACGAGCGCGGCCGTTTTGATGACAGCTGAAACTAGCGAAATAGCTCTGAACATCACTGTTTTCAGGGGCTCCGGGTGCGCCCTGTTGACCATTCTTGTCGTTCTGCGGGCGGGATGTGGGGGCGAAAGCATAGTATACTTCCGCGCAAACGAGACACATCTCCGACAAGAATATCCAAGGGGGAGCAGCGGACGATGAGGAACAAGAACCTGATCACGGCGATCGCCGTGGTGGCAGCGCTTGCCGTGCTTGGCTATACGGCACAATCACTCGATAACGCAGCCGAAGCGCAGGGCAAGCAGGCGCCGATGTTCGAGGTCGACCCGTTCTGGCCGAAACCGCTGCCGAATCACTGGATCCTCGGCTCGACGATCGGCATCGGCGTCGATTCCCGCGACCACATCTACATCATCCATCGTCGTGACACGTTCAACGAGCGCACCGAGATCGGCGCCGCCACCGATCCGGTGAAGGCGGATTGCTGCATCCCCGCGCCGAACGTGCTCGAGTTCGACCCGGACGGCAATCTCGTCAACCACTGGGGCGGCCCGGGCGAAGGCTATACCTGGCCGACCTCGAACCACGGCATCACGATCGATCACAAGGACAACATCTGGATCGGCGGCAACGGCCGCAGCGATGCGCACATCCTGAAATTCAGCCGCGACGGCCAATTCCTGGCCGAGTACGGCGAACCCGGCGCCGAAACCGACAGCAGCAGCATGACGAGTTTCGGCAGCGTCGCAGAGGTATCGATCGATGCGGAAGCCAACGAAGCCTATGTTGCCGATGGCTATCGCAACCGGCGCGTCGCCGTGCTCGATGCCGACAGCGGCGACATCAAGCGCTATTGGGGCGCCTACGGCAACGAACCCGACGACACCAACCCCGGGCCGTTCGTCCCCGGCCAGGAGCCTGCGCAGCAATTCAGGACGCCGGTGCACTGCGCCCAGCCGTCGAACGACGGACTGGTGTATGTCTGCGACCGCGTCAACAACCGCCTGCAGGTCTTCCAGACCGACGGCACCTTCGTCGAGGAACTGTTCGTCAAGCCGAACAGCCTGGGCGACGGCTCGGTCTGGGACATCTCGTTCTCGCCCGACCCGGAGCAGACCTTCATCTACCTGGCTGACGGCACGAACCGCAAGATCTTCATCATCGAGCGCGAGACGCTCGAGATCCTGACCAACTTCGGCGACGGCGGGCGCAATCCCGGCCAGTTTTTCGCCGTGCACGGTCTCGTGACCGACTCGAAAGGCAACATCTACACCACCGAAACCTACGAAGGTAAACGCGTGCAGAAATTCACCTACAAGGGCATGGGCCCGGTCACCGTCATGGACCAGGGAACGCCCTGGCCCAAGGATCGGTTGTAATGGTTTGTCGGCCGATCGCGGGCGGCGCGCTGCCGGCGATCGGCTACACTGAATGAATCCACTCCTAACCCAGTACAAAGGCAGGAAGACAGCTGTGAATCCACAACTTTCACGCCGGCGCTTCATCAAAGGGGTCATTGCCTCGAGCGTCGCCGCTGCATCCAGTTCAGGTATTCACTCAGCGCTTGCCCAGGACGCGTCCCGGGCCGGCGTCGAGCGCCTGATTTCCCTCAACGTCAACGGCCAGACGCGGCGGGTCGACGTCGCGCCCCAGGAGACGCTCGCCTACACCCTGCGTTACAAGCTCGGGCTGACCGGCACCAAGATCGGCTGTAATCGCGGCGAGTGCGGCGCATGCACGGTCATCATCGACGGCGTCACCAATTATTCGTGCTCGACCCTGACGCACAGCGTCGGCAGCCGCGCCTTGCGCACCGTCGAAGGTTTGCAGGCGGCCGATGGCACCCTGCACCCGGTACAGCAGGCGTTCGTCGACGAGCTCGGCCCGCAGTGCGGCTTCTGCACGCCGGGCCAGGTGATGGCGGCCGTCGCGCTGCTCGACGAGAATCCCCGGCCGACGCGGGAGGAGGCCCGCCAGGCCATGTCCGGCAACCTCTGCCGCTGCGGGGCTTATGACCACTATCTGAACGGCGTCATGCGCGCTTCGGGACAGAACTCATGAGTGACGAATACAGGTTAATCGGCAAGGACTTCGTGCCGCCCGACATCACCGGCAAGGTGACCGGCAAGGCCAGGTACGCGGAAGACTTCAAAGTCGACGGCATGGTGTTTGCCCGCATGTACACGAGCCCGATGGCGCACGGCCGGGTGACGAACATCGACACCGCCGCCGCCGAGGCGATGGACGGGGTCGTCGGCATACTGACAGCCGAGGACGTGCCGGAGGTCGAGGCGCCCAACGCGGCGCTGCTGACCAACACGCCGGCCTACATCGGTGACCCGATCCTCGCGGTCGCCGCGGAGACCGAGCAGATCGCCGAAGACGCGATGGCGGCCATCAGGGTCGACATCGAGCCGCTGCCGTTCGTTACCGATCCGCTCGACAGCATCGTCGAGGGCGGCGCCAACGCGCGCGAGGAAGGCAACGTCTACTCGCGCTCCCGCGAAGGCTCCGGCTTCAGGACGGTGAAGTGGACACAGGAGCAGGTCGACGAATTCCGCGCCGGCAAGGAGCCGACCGGCGAGTTCGTCAACGAGTGGAGCTACGGCGACGTCGCGCAGGGCTTCGCCGATGCCGACAGGATCTACGAAGAGCCCTTCGTCACGATCGGCTACGCCCACATGAGCATGGAGCCCAGGACGGCGATGGCCTACTGGGCGAACGGCAGGTGCTACGTGCACGGTTCGGCGCAGAGCCAGAGCTTCTTCATTCCGGGGCTTGCGCGCCTGCTCGGCGTCGAGACCAAGGACGTCTGTCTGATCAGCGAGAACACGGGCGGCGGCTTCGGCTCGAAGATCGGCGCCTACCCGATCTCGGCGCTGCCCGGCTGGTTCTCGAAGAAGATCGGCCGGCCGGTGCAGCTGCGCGTCACGCGCGAGCAGGAATACTACATGGGCTCCGCGCGCGTCGGCTTCCAGGGCTGGATCAAGATGGGCTTCGCGGCCGATGGCAAGATCACGGCGACCGACGTCTTCATCGTCGAGGACATCGGCCCGAACGCGACCGGCGGCGACGCCTCGTCGGCAGGCGGCGCGATCTCGCTCGTGTACGACCCGACCGCCATGCGCTTCCGCGGCCTGCCGGTGCTCACCAACACGACGCCGCGCGGCGCCCAGCGCGGCCCCGGACAGAACCAGATCGCGGCCGTCATGGCGCCGATCATGGACAAGGCGGCGAAGGACCTGGGGCTGGACCGCGTCGAGATTCGCAAGATCAACGCGACCCACAACGACACGATCGTGTACGCCGATCGGCGCCCGGTAACGAGCGCCTACATGCGCGAGGCGCTCGACCAGGGCGCCGAGATGTTCGACTGGGAGAATCGCATCGCCCAGCCGAAACGGAACGGCAGCAAGGTCCGCGGCATCGGCGTCGGCCAGGGCTACCACTCGGCGGGCGCGACCGGCTTCGACGGCCTGCTGAGGATCACGCCCGATGGCCGGCTGCACGTGCATTCCGGCGTCGGCAACCTCGGCACCTATTCGTACGCTTCGACGTCACGAGCCGCCGCCGAGGTGCTGAAAATCTCCGAGGACAACCTGGAGATCCACCGCGGCAACACGGACAACCACCTGCCGTGGAGTTCCTACCAGGCCGGCAGCGTGACGATCTTTACGCATACGCGGACCAACTACGTGGCCGCGATGGATGCGCTGGACAAGATGAAGCGCATCGCGGCGGAGACCATGGGCGGCGAACCGGACGATTACGACATCGACGGCCAGCGCATCTTCCGTACCGACAATCCCGCGCAGGGCATGTCCTACGGCGCGATCGCGGCAAGGGCAATGCAGCTCGGCGGCGCTTACAGCGGCGAGGAGTATCCCGAGGACATCAACGAGATCACGGTACGCGCGGTGCAGAACCTGGCGGGCACGGGGCTCGTCGGCGTCGGCAAGGACAACCTGCACCAGGAAGGCGTCATCCCGGGACTCGCGGTCGCTTTCTGCGAGATCGAGCTGGATCTCGAGACCGGCAAGTACGACATCCTCGACTATGTCGGCATCGCCGAATGCGGCACGGTCGTCCATCCGCAGGGCCTCGCGCAGCAGATGAAGGGCGGCGCCGTGTGGGGCATGGGCATGGCCAAATCGGAACGCCATGTCTACGACCCGCAGAACGGGCTGCCGGCCAACGTCGGCTATCACCAGTGCGGCGTGCCGAGTTATCTCGACGTGCCGTCGGTTACGCGGACCGGCGCAGTGGACATCGCGGACCCGCAGAATCCGTTCGGCGCGAGGGGCATCGGCGAGCCGTCGATGGGCTGCTCGGTGGCGGCGTTGCAGTCGGCAATTTCCGACGCCCTCGATGGCTACATATTCGGCAGGACACCGGTCAGCGCGGACATGGTCGTCAACCATGTACTGGGCCGGGAGCAGTCCTACCTGCCGTTACAAACCAACAACTTCTGAGGTAATCATGGCTTCTTTCGATGTAATGCCAGAAGTACAGCTCTACCAGCCGGTGGAGCTCGGCGATGCGCTCAATCTCGCTGACGAGCTCGGCGAGGATGGCTGGCTCCTGGGCGGCGGCCAGGACACCTACGGGTGGCTGAAAGACCGTGCCAAACAACCCAGGGCCATGATCGATCTCAACCGGATCGAGGCGCTTCGGGGGATCCGCGACACCGGGGACGGCATAGAGATCGGCGCCGCGACCACGTTGCGCGACATCATCCGTGACGAGCGCGTCAATCGTGACTACAGCATGCTGGTGCAGGCCGCCAGCCGCGTGGCCAGTCCGCAGATCCGCAACGTCGGCACCCTGGGCGGCAACCTGTCCCAGGACGCGCGTTGCTGGTACTACCGGCGCGGTCTCGCCTGCTATCGCGCCGGCGGCAATACCTGCTACGCCGACGGCCCCGAATCGATGAACCGCGAACACGCTGTTTTCGGCGCGAGTCGTTGCGTTGCGGTCAGCCCCTCGGACACCGCGACCGCGCTCGTTGCACTCGAGGCGACCATGGTGGCCGAGAGCGTTTCCGGCAGGCGCACGATCGCCGCCGAGGACTTTTTCGTCGGCCCGGCAACCCATATCACGCAGATGACGGTGCTGGACGCCGGCGAGATCCTGACGGCCGTTCGCATCCCTTCCAAGTGGGCCGGCCAGCGCTACTACTTCGAGAAGGTCGCCGACCGTGACGTCTGGGATTTCGCGCTCGTCAGCATCGCCGCAGCGATGTCGATGGACGGCGATACGATCGGCGACTGCCGGATCGTCTGCGGCGGCGTCGCCTGCACACCGCACCGACTGACCAGCGTCGAGCGGGCCGCGCGCGGCATGACGCTGGGCGAGGAGACGGCCGAGGCGCTCGGTCCGATGGCCAGCAGAGGCGCGAAGCCGCTCAACTACAACCATTTCAAACTGCCGCTGATGGAAAACCTCGTGCGGCGCGCGATGCGGGGATAGATCATTGGATATCGCCACCTATAAAAACGACGTCTGGGGCCAGGAAGTGCTGAGAGGCGTCTCCTGGGACCTGCTGTGGCTGGTCATCGTCGCCGCATTCATCGCCATTGCGGCGCACGCCATTTACGAAGCATCGCGAAAACGGGGCGAGCGGCCCTCCAGCGAAGGCGAGCGGGTCAATCGTCATGACGCGATAGACCGGGCGTTCCACTGGGTGATGGCGGGCTCGGTATTCGTGCTGCTGATCACCGGCATCTTCCCCATCATCGGCCTCGAATTTGCCTGGTTGGAGATCCACTGGATCGCCGGCATCGTGCTCACCGTGGTCGTCGTCTTCCACATCATTCGATCCTTCTCGCAGGATCTCGGCTCGATGCTGGTCGGGCCGAAGGATCTGAAAGAGGCGCTCGACGGCACGACCAAGCCCGGCAAGTACTCGCCGGCGCAGAAAACCATGCACGCAGTGGTGACGATCCTTACCCTGGTCGTCATCGTCACGGGCCTGATGATGTTCCTGGAGATCGACACGCCTTGGTGGGAACGGACCAACGAGATGGCGGAATCGACGCTCGGCTGGGTCTTCTTCCTGCACGGCCTGTCGACGCTTGGCCTGATCGGCGTCATCTGCCTGCACATCTACTTCGCGCTGCGACCCGAGAAACTGTTCTATACGCGCTCGATGATCAAAGGCTGGATTTCCCGCGAGGAAATGACGGCGCATCACGATCCACAGCGCTGGACGCCCGACGAAAGCACCTGATCGAGTCATTCGCCGAATCTGTCGACGAGCACACGCGGAGGCGTTGTGAGTAGCACCCTGCACGAACATATCGAGGCCGTGGAAGCCGGCTATGAATTCCTGCTGGCCTACGCCGCGCAGGGTCGTGAAGACGACAAGGGCTCCGAAGTGCGCGACATGCTGATCGCCATGCGCGACGCGGCGGCAGGCATCGGCGAGAGCCTCGCCGGCGACGACGGCTTCGCCGAAATCGTCGTCGACGACGCCCGCAAGTCGCTCGCCGCGATCACCCTGGTCCTTTCGCAAGGCAGCATCAGTTCCGAACTGGTCGACAACCTGAACGCGTCGATCCACGTGCGCGCGCTGCTGACCGACCTGTTCCTGCTCAGCGAGACGCTCGACTGACCGCTCCGTTGGCAACGTTGGAACCCGGTCCGCGTCAATGAATCTCAAATAACCTGCAGAAAAATCGAGGAATACCCCATGAAAAAAATCTCCTTAGCTGGTCTCCTTCTGCTCGGCAGTACGATCGCCAGCGCCGATGTCACGCGTCATCCGCTGCCGGGTGGCTCCACGTTCCCGATCGCGCAGGCAGTAGAGGTTTCGGCAGGCACGACGCTGGTCTATCACAGCGGCACGCTGCCGGGCCCGGCGAATCCTGATGCCGAGCAAGGCAGCCGGGAATATTGGGGAGACACCGAAGCGCAGGCCGAAAGCGTGTTTCAGCGCATGCAGGCGTCCCTGGAGAACCTGGGGCTCGGCTTTGGCGACATCGTGAAGATGACCGTGTTCCTCGTCGGCGATCCGGAACTCGACGGCCGCATGGACTTTGCGGGCTTCATGCGTTCCTACTCCAAGTACTTCGGCACCGAAGCGCAGCCGAACAAGCCGGCGCGCTCCGCATTCCAGATTGCCGCCCTTGTGCGGCCGAATGTCTTCGTGGAAGTCGAGGTCGTCCTCGCGCGCCCGTAATGCATTGCTGAGCGCCCGCCTCCGGGCGTGCGCTCAGCACGGGTGTTTCTGTATGTCGCAATCGCCCGCTTAAGCGGGTTTATCCCTGGAGGGGTTTCCTACATTCCCGCCGCAACCCGGGTCCCGGAAATTTCATATTTGAGCACCAGCAAATCGCGCACGCTCAATGCCCCGCCCATCGCCGTGAACGGCGCCAGGCCGAGCGCGTCGTGATTGAGCTCGATCTCGCCGCGCGCCACGAACGCGTCGTCGGTTAACTCGATGCTGGCCGGAAATGTCACGGTGTTCTCGACGTCTTTGACGATGACCGTGGTAACGACATTCACGTCCGGCAGGCTGCCCTCGATCGCGCTGGAACGAATCTGAATCCTCGCAAACTGCTCGCCGTGCAGCAGCCTGTCGCTGAGCATGTTATTGCGCGTGCCGTCGATGTCGTCAGCGGGGACCTCGCCTTCGAACGCCTCGCCTTCGAGCGCCCGCTGTTCGGGATCGTCGACCACGAGATCGGCGACCGCGAATTCGAGCTCGAACGAGGAATCGAGCGGATCCGCTGCGACATCGACGCTGCCAGAGATGGCGTGGTGAGAGATCGTGTGGTGATGGCCGAAGCGTTTCAATGGACCGTCCGGCCAGGCGAGGACGCGTATCCAGCTGGAATCACTGTCGACCTGGTAAGAGGCACCGGCGACCGGCTCCTGTGCGTGGGCCGCGAGCGGCGCCAGGCCGATTAGCGAGGCCAGCAGAACGATGACTTTGCGCATGGGTCCAACTCGTTGACAATTCTTTACTGCGGTGCAGTTTACTATGCTATCTAATAGCGCGTCGCGGGCGTTACGAACAACGAAAACGGGAGCGCCGGCGCGGTTGAAAATCTCCCGTTCAATCGTCACGATGCGCGAATATTGACGCTGGGCAGATCGACGCAGAAACGCCCCCAAGGATCTTTAATTATGTTGAGACAGGCTGGATTCATCTTACTGCTGACGCTTGGCGCCAGCTTCAGTGGCGTCAGGGTCGAGGCATCGGAATGGCAGCTCGCCGATGATTCGAGCACGGTCCGTTTCATCGGCGTACAGGAAGGTTCCGCGTTCCGCGGCCGCTTCGAGAATTTCACGGCGATGATCGAATTCGATCCGGCTGCCCCGACGGCCGGCAAAATCGTTGGCGTTGTGAACATGAACTCAGCGAAGACCGGTGATCCAGAAAGAGACGCGACCCTGCTCGAGGAAGACTGGTTCAATCCGACGGCCTATCCGGAGTCGCGCTTCGAATCGGAACGCATCGAACAATTAGAAGATGGAACGTACGCTGCTCATGGGCAGCTGACGATCATCGGCAATAGCAATCCCGTCACGATGGCATTCGAATTCGAGGTCGACGGATCGACGGCGCATTTTTCCGGCAGCTTCGACATCCTGCGCCTGGATTTCGGCGTCGGCTGGGACGCGACCAACTGGATCGACGACGAGGTTGGCGTGCAGATCGAGCTGGACCTGGAACAGTAGTCTCGCGGGAGAAAACGGGTGGCCAAGAACAAACCTGAGCAACTTCAGTCCGTCAGCAAACGACAATTCCTCGAAGCCGCGGCCTCGGTGGGCGGCGCAGCTGCCGTGTTGACGGCGCTCGACGGCTGGGGCATCGGCTTCGCGTCAGCGGCCGAAGCGCCGCCGGACCTGACGGGCCGCTCCAATGGTACGAAGGTGCTCATCCTCGGGGCCGGCCTGTCCGGAATGACCGCGGCCTACGAACTCGGGCTCCGCGGCTACGATTGCCAGATTCTCGAAGCGCGCTCGTACGCCGGCGGCCGCTGCCAGTCGGCGCGGGCCGGATTTACGACCGAGGAAGTCGACGGCTCGACGCGCACCTGCGAATTCGATGCAGGCCAGTATTTCAATCATGGCGCTTGGCGCCTGCCGAGTTACCACCACGCCGTCTTCCACTACGTGCGCAAATTCGGCGTCCCAATGGAGATCATGGTCCAGGAGAACGACCAGGGTTACATACAGAACGACAATGCCGACGGGCCGCTGGCCGGGCGGCGATTCCGCATGCGCGAGCTCAAAGCCGACATGCGCGGCTACACGGCAGAGCTGCTGGCGAAAGCCGTGGACCAGGGCGCGCTCGACGAGCAGCTAACCCATCGTGACAAGGAGCAACTGACCGACTATCTCATCCGCGAAGGCTTCCTCGATTTCCGGTCGCTGAGCTATAAGGGCACGCTGCATCGTGGACTCGCCGAATTCAATGCAATGGGACTGATGGGACCGAACACGCCTTCGGAGCCGCTGGCGTTCAAGGAGCTGCTGCTGTCCGGGCTCGGCAATTCGTTCCAGGGCGTCACCACGGTCGACCACCCGCACACGATGTACCAGCCGGTTGGTGGCATGGACCAGATCGCGAAGGCGTTCGAGCGCGAAGTCGGCGATCGGATCACTTACAACGCGGAGGTCCAGGCACTCAATCAGGACGACAATGGCGTCAGCGTGCCCTATCGCGATACGGCGAGCGGCGAGACCCGGGTCGCAACGGCGGACTACTGCATGACGACGATCCCCTTGTCCATCATGTCGAAGCTGCCGACATCGCTGTCGGATCAATGCAAGGAAGCGATGGCCAAGCCGGTAATGAGTACCGTCGGCAAACTCGCGCTGCAGATGAACCGGCGCTTCTGGGAAGAGGATGACGACATCTACGGCGGCTCGAGCACGCTCGGCATCCCCGGCCACACCGTCATCTACCCGTCCTACGGATATTTCGGCAAGAAAGGCGTGATCCAGAGCGCGTATGCCTTCGGACGGGTCGCAGTGGAGCTGGGCGAACTTTCGCTCGACGAACAGGTAGCGCAGGCGATCGAACGCAGCGAGATCATCCATCCGGGCCAGTTCCGCAAGCATTACGATGGCAAGGCATTCTCCATCGCCTGGCATCGCGCCAAACACAGCGAAGGTGGCTGGGCGCAGTGGTCGCCGCGCGATCGGCAGCAACATCTGCCGGTGTTGCGGGAACCGCAGGGCCGCGTCTACTTTGCGGGCGACTACATCGGCGGCCTCTCCGGCTGGCAGGTCGGCGCGATCGAATCGGCGTGGAGCCAGATCGAGAAGCTGCATGCCAGCGCGATGCAGGCCTGATTAAGCAGGGTCGAAGCGCACTTTATTCGTCGACGATCTCGCCGTCGCGGTAACGCACCCTGCCCCCGAGTATCGTCATGACGATCACGGTATCCATGATCTCGTCGTCCGGGATCGTCAGCAGGTCCCGGGACAACACGGTGATATCGGCAAGCTTGCCGGGCGTGATCGAGCCCTTGATGTCCTCTTCGAAGGCGGCGATCGCGTTGCCCATCGTGTAGGAGTACAGCGCACGCTCTCGCGAATAGACTTCCTGGGGCTGAAACGCGGAGCCATCGGGAAGTATGCGCGTCACCGAGCAGTGGAAACTCGCAATCGGGTCGATCTCGTCGACCGGCGGATCGGTGCCATTGGTCGGCACGAGCCCGGCTTCCGCCAGCGTGTTGAAAATGTAGCCGCGCTCGCGGGTCCTCTCCGGACCCAGGCGATCGACGACCCAGGGACCGTCGGAGCAGGCGAAGATACCCTGCACCGCTGGGATCACGCCGAGATCCACCGTCCGCTGGATGTCGTCGGGGTGGATGACCTGCGCATGCTCGATCCGCCAGCGCAAGTCGGTCTTGTCAGGGTGCCTCGCCATCTCGGCTGCGTAAATGTTCAGTAGCTCGCGATAGGCGCGATCGCCGATGCCCTGGATGGCGAGCTGATAGTCGTGCGCCATCGCGAGCCTGGCCGACGCCTCGATCTCTTCGATCGGCACGACGTTGAGGCCCGAGCTCCTCGGCAGATCCGAGTAAGGCTCCAGCAACCAGCCGCCGTGCGTGCCGAGCGCGCCGTCGAGTACCTTCTCGCCGATTGCGCGCACCGTCAGGAAGTTGTCGCCGTAGCCGACCATGCGGTACTCGTCGAGACGGCCCTCCATATCGGCGGCCTGCTCCTCGAACGCCATCCACAGGCGGACCGGGAGCTTGCCCTCCTCCGCCATCGTCCTGATCAGGTCGACCTCCGCGAAGGTCGTGCCGGCGTCCTGGAAAGACGTGATGCCGTGCCGCAGCGACGCCTCGCCCGCCAGCCGTATCATGCGCCGCATCTCCTCCTCGGCCACGCCCGCCGGACGTCGTCCCTGGTGCCCGGAATACGCCTGCCGGAAGATGTCCTGCGCCGACTCCCGCATCATGCCGGTCGCCCTGCCGTTCTCGTCGCGGACGATCTCGCCGCCCTCCGGCGGCTGCGTGTCGTCGCCCAGCTCGACGAGGCGCATCGCCTGCTGATTGACGAACACGCCATGTCCGCTCGTATGTATCAGCATCACCGGGTTGTCGGGCGTAACGGCGCTCAGCGAGTCATGGACCGGCAGCCCTTCGACCAGCACCGCTTCTTTTTCCCGCCACTTGTCCTGGTGCCAGCCGCGGCCGATGATCCATTCACCGGCCGGGGTCTGCGGGACTTCGGCTGCTACCATGGAGACGATCTCGGCCCAGCTCTGCGCGTAGCGGAAATCGAGGATCAGCAGCGAGCCGCCGAAGCTGGTGTAGTGACCGTGACCTTCGATCAGTCCCGGTATCGCGGTTTGGCCGCGCAGGTCGATCACCTCGGTGTCAGCGCCGATGAACGGAGCGATCTCCGCCGCGGACCCGACCGCCGCAATGCGGTCGCCGTTTATGGCGACGGCCTCGGCCGTCGGCATCCGCTCGTCGACGGTGACCACGTTACCATTGGTCAGCACCATGTCTGCGACGGGATGCGAGGCCGGCGCCTGTCGTTCGCCGCCGCAGGCAAGGAGCGCCAGGGACGCGGTCGTGAGCAAGAGTAATCGCATGGCGCTGCTCCCCGGCATCACCGTGACCTGCTGTGATTGACGACAAAGCCCGCGTAAAAATTCCTGCCTGGCGCCGGCTCGAAATAGCGGCCTCCGAAGGCATTGATGCGGATATTGCTGTTGTAGCTTTCGTCAAAAATATTGTTGATGCCGAAGTAGGGGCGGATGAGCCAGGGTCCGGTGACGATCTCATGCGCCAGGCGGAAGTTGGCGACCGTGTATGCATCGACCGCGGCAGTGTTGGCGTTGTTGGCGACCAGTTCGCCCGAGTAGACGCCCTCGAGCGTTGCCGAGACGCCGCTTTCACCCGCATACGTAAAGCCGAGATAGCCGAAGTGCTCGGGCAATCCCGGCAGCTGATTGCCGCTGAAGTCATTGCCGTTGTCGTCGACGAAATCAGCGAATTCGAAGTCCGACCAGGTATAGGAGGCGTCGACACTCCAGCCGTTGTCGAATCGCCATGCAACGGCCGCCTCGATGCCGTCCCGTGCAGAACTGCCGGCGTTGGCGTAGAAGGTACGGCCCGGGAATGCGGCCAGTTCGAACGGAATCAGCTCGTCCTCGAGATCGATCGTGAAGACGGCCAGCTCGTAGTAGAGATCGCCGACCGAACTTTTGTAACCGATCTCCAGGTTATCCGCGGTCTGCGGATTGAGCGCCGGATTGAACCCCCCGCTTGCGTCCGGGTTGGCGAGCTCCGTTGTCGTCGGCGTCTCGAACGAAAAGCTGTAGGACGCGAAGATGACGCCGGTCTCTGTCCGGTAGTTGACCGCCAGCGAGGGGCTGGTCTCCTCGAACTCCAGCGTGCCGGAGTCGTCGCCGTCGACGAGGTAGGAGTCGGTCACGGCGTAGTCGATCTGGTCGTAACGCAGGCCGGCATGCAGGGACCAGTCGTCGTTGAAGTCGTAGACGCCCTGCAGAAAGATGCCGGTGCTTTGGACCTGCTCGTTCTGGTCGAACACCATCGCGCCGAGGACGCCATCGTTGTTGTCGAAGCGCTTGCGGTCGTCGTCCTGCTTGTCATAGTCGAGACCGATCGTGAGGTTCAGGGCATCCGACGCGGTGCCGAACGTGTATTGACCGCCTACGCCGTAAAAGAACCGGTCGAGATCGACAGAGCCGCCGCCGACGAACGGCAGCTTGTTCGCGAATTCCCGCCATGCATAGTAGTTGCGCAAGGTCAGGGAACCGGAGGGCCGATCACGTTCGTAGACGATCCCGAGGCGTTGCTGCTCGAGTGATTCGCCGCTATCGAACTGCACGTTCCGGTCCCGGGCCGATTGCGGCGCCGCTGCCGCCTGCGCGGCATTGATCCCGCCGGGATCATCTGCTTCGGGCTGATCGGTGAGATTGAGCGAGAAGATCAGGCGGTCGGAATCACCCAGGGGCACGCCCAGTTTGGAATTGAGCACGCTGCCCCGCGCGTTCGAGTGATCGCGGTAACCGTCGAGTTCCGTGCGCGATACGTTGAGCAGGTAGTCGGCGGATCCCCATTCTCCCGCGGACTTGAGCTGCAGCTGCCTGTACCCGTATTCGCCGCCGGCGATGCGTCCTTCGACATAAGGGTCTGTCGCGCCCAGCTCACTCGTGATCGCGATGACGCCGCCCGAGGCATTACCATAGAGCGACGATGCCGGCCCGCGCAACACTTCAATACTCTGCGCGGAGCCGATGTCGATGCTGTCGACGCCGGCCTGCCCGTCGGGCAGTGTCTCGGGGATACCGTCGACGAGAACCTTGATACCGCGGATGCCGAAGCTGGACCTGGCTCCGAAACCACGCAGGGAAATCCTGAGATCCTGGGCAAAGTTGTAGCGATTCTGCATGTACAGCCCAGGGATGCCCGCAAGCGATTCGTCGAGGCCAATCTGCTGCGTGCCGACCTGGATGCGCTGCTTGTCGACCCGTGAAATGGACCGCGCGACGTCGCGCACGGATGCCTCACGGCGGGTCGCGCTGACGACGATTTCATCCAGCACATCGGTTTCAGTTTCCTGTGCCGATGCCGCCGGGCTGGAAAGCGCGATAAGAGGCGCGCAGCAGAGCACGGCGCAGCGACGAATCCGAATAATCATTGATCGGCCGATACCTTGTTTCTTGTTCAGGGCGCGATTGAAGGACGCCTAACCATAGGTAAAAAGACCGCGAATTGCCAGACCGGTTTTGCCTTTCGTTTCCGACACTTAAGGATCTCTTGCGAGCAAGTTGCCAGCACACTTCAACGACTCTCTGCGGCCTTCGGGCCAGCGGTATCGTCAGTTGCAACGGTCATCGCGGACATTGCCGGTGCCGGGACACCCGCCGCGCAGACTTATGTCGCGGAATCTATCCTGCGGATTGCCAGCCCGGTCGATGCAACCGGGGCGGTCGCGCTCGCATTCCTGCAGGCGTCGCTGCGAGCAGTCGAATAGGATTCCCGGGCGTTTTCCGACATACTGCGAACGACAATATGGACGAATTTCTCACTGCACATCACGCGCTCGTGCGCTGGGCCGAAAAAATGCCCGACCGCGAGTTTCTGCTGCAGCCGGTTGACGGCGCGCTGCGCACATTTACCTGGAAGGAATGCGAGGACGCGAGCCGCCGCATGGCGACGGCGCTTGGCACGCTCGGTCTGCAGCCGGGCGACAAGGTCGCCATCCTCGCCAAGAACAGCGCCGAATGGATGCTTGCCGACTTCGCCATTGCGATGGCCGGCATGATCTCGGTGCCGATTTACCCGACGGCCAGCATCGAGACCGTCGGCTACGTCCTGGAACACAGCGAGGCGAGCGCCGTATTCGTCGGCAAGCTCGACGATCCGCAAGTGGCCGCCGAGGCGATCCCGGCCGACTTCCCGACGATCGCATTTCCGTACCCGACGGCGGAGTGCCGTTACCAGTGGGCGTCGCTGCTCCGCGAGCATGCGCCGCTGGCCGACCTGTACGAGCCCGGTCCCGATGATGTCATGACGATCCTGTATACCTCCGGCAGCACGGGCAACCCGAAAGGGGTCGTCATCAGTTATGGCGCGTATTGCTACGCGAGCATGGCTGCCCGGGACGTTGTGGACGTCGGCACGGATGACCACATGTTCTCCTACCTGCCGCTCGCCCACGTTACGGAACGCACGGTGACCGCCGGCCCCGCCGTTTACGCCGGCACGCGCTGCTCTTTCGTGGAATCGCTGAAGACCTTCCAGGGCGACCTGAAGCGGGCAAGCCCGACGATATTCATCTCGGTTCCGAGATTGTGGGTCAAGTTCCAGACCGGCGTGCATGCGAAGATCCCGCCCGGGAAACTCGATCGTTTGCTGTCGATCCCGCTGGTCCGGGGGATCGTCTCACGCAAGATCCGCAACGAACTCGGCTTCGCGAATTGCCGGAGTTTCGGTTCCGGCAGCGCACCGATTTCGCCGCTGACTCTCGAGTGGTACCAGAAGCTCGGCATCGATATCGGCGAAGGCTGGGGCATGAGCGAGACCAGCGGCCTGTCCTGTGGCAACACCCCTTTCGTTGCCAGCCGTATCGGCACGATCGGCGTGCCGGTGGCCGGCACCGAGCTGAAGATCTCTGACGAGGGGGAACTGCTGATCCGCAGTCCCGGGCTCTTCACCGAGTACTACAAACAGCCCGAACTGACCGCCGAGGTCTTCACCGACGACGGCTTCTTTCATACCGGGGACAAGGCGGAGTGGGATGCCTCGCTCGAAGCATTTCGCATTACCGGGCGCGTCAAGGACATCTTCAAGTCGGCCAAAGGCAAGTACGTTACTCCGGTGCCGATAGAATCACGACTGTCCGGCAACCCGCTCATCGAACAGGTCTGCGTCATGGGCACGGGGCTACCCGCGCCGATCGCGGTCGTTGTGCTGAGCGAAGCCACGGCTCAGCAGCCGAGGGAGGCCGTAGCCTCGAGTCTGGGCGCGACCCTGAAAGACGTCAACGGTCACCTCGAGTCGCACGAGCGGATGTCGCACATGGTCGTCGTCAAAGACGAGTGGACGACAGAAAATGGTCTCCTGACCCCGACGCTCAAGGTCAAGCGGGACACGCTGGAAGACCGCTACCGGGGCCTCATCAGCCGGACGTTCGGCACCCAGGTCGCCTGGGAAGACGGCTAGCCGGGGGACAGGCGCTAATGCTTGGGCGCTTCGTGGTCCGGCAGCGCGAAAAACTGCAGCTCACCCAGCTCGCCTTCCAGCGACACTGTCGGGGCATCCGCTCTCCTGCCGAGCCGTTCGACCCAGCGCCGTGCCTCCGTCATGTAGTGATCGTAGAGTTGCCGACGTAACGGCAGCGACAGGTTCGCCGGTTCCTCGTCGTCGTCTTTGAGGGCATTTTCGAGCGAGAATTTCGGCAGCTCGACGGTCGACTCGCGGTGCGACCAGGTACCGGAGCAGAGATCGAAATCGTAGAGACCGAGGAATTTCTTGCCGTGTTCTGCGATGAAGTGCACGGCATCGATGACATAGTCGGCCTCCGCATCATCCATGACCCAGTGCAGGCCGACCCGGCACCAGCCGGGTTTCATGCCGCAATAGCCATCCTGCACGACGTGCCGATAGCGTTCGGAGGTGGCCAGGTCGATATCGAGCAAGCGGTGACCGTAAGGCCCGGCGCAGGAACAGCCTGCACGCGACTGTATGCCGAACAGATCGTTCAGCAGCGCGGTGACGAATTTGTGATGCAGGTATGAGCCGTCCGCGTTGCGGATGTTGAACGAGATGATGCCTACCCGGCTCGACGGATCGGGATTGCCGAGAATCTCGATATTCTCGTTCTCGCCCCAGCTAGACATCGCGCGGCCCGTGAGCTCGTGCTCGCGCTTGTTGATGACGTCGACGCCGACGCGATCCTTGATCTGGAATACCAGCCCGGCCTTGAGGGTCTGCAGAACGCCCGGCGTGCCGGCCTTTTCCCGTTCTTCGATACGACGGATGAAATCCTGGCCTTCCGGTCCGACGTAGTCGACCGTGCCGCCGGCACTGACGCTGGGCGGAAGATCCCGGTGATAGATGCGTTCATTGAAAACCAGCACGCCGCTCGATCCCGGACCGCCGAGAAACTTGTGCGCAGAAACGAAGATGGCGTCGATCGACGGATCGTCTCCGTCTTCGAGCGGCTGCGGGTTCATATCGATCTGCACATAGGGCGCGCAGGCCGCGTAGTCGAAACAGGCAATGGCGCCATGCCGATGCAGCATCGTCGCGACGGCCCGAACGTCCGTCCGGATTCCGGTGACGTTCGAAGCGGCCGAGAAGGACCCGATCCGCAGTCGGCTGCTGTAGGCAGGATCCTGCAAGAGGGATTCCAGGTGCGCGAGGTCGACATGACCGGTCGGATCGAGCTGCACTTCCACCGTCTCGGCCAGCGCCGAGCGCCATGAGATCTCGTTCGAGTGGTGCTCGTAAGGACCGACGAAGACGATCGGCTGGCTGGCTTTCAACGCCGCCTCGAAATCACTGTCGTCGATCGGGGATTTGCCGACGATCTCCTCGATGTTCATGCGCGTCGCCGGCGCCAGCGCGACGCCGATGATCTGCTGCAATTTGTCGATAGCGCCGGTCGCGCCGGTGCCGCAGGCGATGATCCTGCCCTGCGGGCCCGCGTTGACTGAATGCTTGATGGCCTCCTCGGCCTCGTGCAACAGCTGGCTCATGCTGCGCCCGGTGATGTCATCCTCGGTGTGCGTGTTCGCGTAAACGCGCTGCAGGCTTTGCAGGTAGGACTCGACGAAGCGCAGACACCGCCCCGACGCCGTGTAGTCGCAGTACACCATCAGCCGTTCGCCGAAAGGCGTTTCGAAGGTGGAGTCCACACCAACGATCTGGTCCCGCAGGTACGCGGGATCGAGTTTTGATCCAGTCATGGCTATTGCTCGTTAAGTACGGCGCTGCTGATCGAGTTCGCGATGGCGCCCGGTACGCCCATGTTAGCCGTAAATGCCCGGTAACCGGAATCCCAGAAGTAGAGTTGCATGCGCCACATTTGACCATAATGCAGCACGAGAGTCTCGTTGCCCTCCTTGACGATCAGCACTTCGGTCGGCAAGGCCGCCAGGTGATCGACGCCCGGATACGGCGCCGCCTCGCTCTTGCCGTCCTTGCGAAAACGCGAATTGATGCTGACCATCTTGTCCTCGATGAAAGGGTTGGTCAGGCCGACATAGACGGCGTCGTCGCGCTGACGGATCGTGGCCACGATCTCCCAACCCGTCGTTGCCGAGGCGTCGGCCACCGAGCCGCTCGCCAGCGCCGCCACCACCCTCTCGACGACGTCCTCGAAGTTGTCGGCGAGGTCCATCTCGATCAGCAGCTGGCTTTTTTCCCAGGTGCGGAATTTCGCCATCATCCGCGCCGGGCCGTCGCCTTTGTACTTGTTGTAATGCTTTTCGGTGCGCAGGGGCTCCGCGGGCAGGCGCATCGCGGTGCCCGGCACAGCCGACATGGCTGCGCGAATCTCGTCGGCCGCCCGGCCCGCCGACTCGATCAGCCACGGATAGTCGACAGAATCCGCATAGAACACCATGGCCTGGGCGACCGGGTTCGCCAGATTGATGTAGGTCCTGAGTTCCTCGCCCCACGTGTAGACGGCGATACGCAAAACCTGTGCCGAGAATGTCCGCGCCGGCTCGGCCTTCGCCGCCTGCACATAGGTCGGCGAAGTGAGCACGTAGATCTTCGCCTCGTGCGTATCGTCGGGCAGCCGAACGACGTGCGAGCCATGCAGCGTCAGGTCCGAAGTGGCCAGGGCTGCCTCGACGGAGGCCGTCGTCTCGGTAAATGACAGCGAGGATTCGTGAATGATTTCGAATGTTCCGATTTTATCGGCCGCAAACGTCAACGGCGCCAATAATAGCGCCGTCAACGTCAATGCGACCGTCCATGGTCTGCTCATCATGGATGGTCTCCTAGAAGCGATAGGCGAGCTCGAATTCGAACTGGTCCATCGACAGTTCGATGGTCTGGGACGGATCGAACATGCTCGGCCCGGATACCGAATTCTCAGGCGCGTACATGAACGAGAAGCTCCAGGCGCTGCCGTTGTCATTGCGCCGCGTCAGACCGAAGGTGATGTGTTGTTCCATGACGCCGGGCGCAAGGATGTTGAACAATACGTCGTCAGGCTGAATCGGCTGCTCGCCGTAGCTGTAGCCGAAGCGCCAGGTGTTCGTCTCGCTCTGCTGCCATTCGAAGCCGACTTTGTAGGTGGTCATGTCGTCCCAGCCGAAGCCTCCGCCAGCTGCGCCACCCAGGCAGTTCTCGAGATTCGTGCCGCCGAGCGGAACTGACGGGCAACCCACGAGATACATCATGGGATTGCCGACCGAGTCGACCTCACCGAATGCCGTGTGCTCGATATCGAGATTGACGCGCAGCGAGTCGCTGGCCAGGAAGGACAAGCCTGCCTTGATGCTCGACGGAATGTCGAAGTCACCTGCCTCGGCGAACAGGTCGGCATAGTCGTCGAATTCGCTCATCGCGATTTTCGACTGGTAGCTTAGCCCGAAGCTGACGCGATCGGTAATTCCCCACCACAGACCCGCACCGAAACCGAAGCCTACGGATGTGTCGTGGTCGTTGTTGCTGAGCGCGGACGGTATCGTGCAGCCACCGGTGTTCGGATCGAAGGTCGAGGCGCAGGTCTTGGTGATCGGCGCGAAGGTCGTCACGCCCTTGGCCTCGAACATCTGGATGGCCAGGATGGGACCGGCGCCCCAGGCGAAGTTGTCGCTGACTTTGGCGGAATAATTGATGGCGAGGAAGGCCTGCATCAGGTCGACGCCGGCCACGCCGTCGCTCCCGGTCAGTGAACCACAGTACGGACCACGACCCGTCGCCGGCGGTTCACCCTGGAACGGGTCGCCACCGCAGAAATAGGAGGTCGCCGAGGCGCTCGAATCATCCCAGTTGGTGTTCATGCCGCCACGGCCGTAGAAGGTCATCGTGACATTGGCATCGTTGGCGAGACTCCAGTTCTTTGCCAAATAGGGGATCGGAAAATACTCGCTGCTGCTGTCGATCTTGCCGGGCGTAATCGTGTGCGAGGGCAGGAATACCCCGCCACCCAGATCGATCAGCCCGCCGTTGAACTGGCTGGAAGAGGCCTCGTAGCTGCGTCGGGGACTGAAGATAGCCAATCCGGCCTCCCAGTCGTCGGCCACGAAGACGCCGAGCGCCGGGTTCGAGGCCGTCATGATCGATCCCATGTCGACCGGCGAGCCGACGCCGGTGCCGGCCATGCCCTTCGACTGGGTGCCGACGCCGTGCGTGAAGTAGCCATTGGTTGCCCACGCCGGGATACTCAAGCACAGGGAACCCAGCGCCACCAGTGCCGCGGTGGCATTTTTCATGAAGATTTTCATTGTCATACTCCGTTGTGCCCGGCACCCAATGGTTCCAGGCTGGTTAGTTCCGCGTGCGTAACTCCGGATTTTTACGGCACAACGGTGTTCAGCATTCTTTCGTTCTAATCAGGTTTTGCTGCAAAATACCTCGTGTAGCGTTTCCATGACTTTCGTCGCCTCGTTGCCGGAAAGCGAGTAACTCACCGACTGAGCTTGTTTCCGCGCGCGAACGATTTTTTCGCGGCGCAAAATGGCCAAATGCTGCGACAGCGCCGACTGGCTGAGGCCCAGCAGCGCCTGCAATTCACTCACCGTCTTCTCGCCTTCAGCGAGGTGGCACAGAATCATCAGCCGCCACTCGTTCGCCATGGCCTTCAAGAGCTCGCAGGCGTTCGACGCCATGTCGTGAAGCTCGGTCAGCCTCGCAAAGTCGTCAGGTCCGACTGCCTTGTCCGCGTTCGCCATGCCAATGTCCTTCGCCACTATGCGCAGCCTGCAAATCCTTCAGAATCCATTTTTGCCTCGTACGGCGCAGTTACCTCGCTGCCCGGGACGAGCGACCCCTTCACGGAATCCCAGTCATCGGGTTTGAGAATGACCAGCCAGCCGGCGTCATAAGGATCGTCGTTGGCGATCGACGGGTTACCAACGAGATCCTCGTTGACGGCAACCACCTCTCCGCCGGCCAGCGACTTCGCCGGACCGACCCACTTGCCGGACTCCAGCGTGCCGCAGGATTTGCCGGCACGCACCGAACGCCCCACGCGCTTGGGCGTGTAGGCGACCAGCTTGCCGGCCATCGCGGTCGCCACGGCCGTCATGCCGAGCTTGACGTTGCCGTCGCCCTCTTCCTGGAACCAGATGTGGTTCTCGACATCGTAGAGGAGTTCGTCGGGCAGATTGCATCCGCGTACTGATGGCATCCTTATGCCTCCTTTGTCTCAGGGCTATCGCGTTCCGGTGTCAAGCGGATCGGCTTCGCCGAGCAACAGAAGTCGCCGAGTTCGGCCACCTGCATCTTGCCGCTGATAAACAGGAACAGGTGGTTGCATATCATCTTCATCATTTCCACACGATCAGCAGACTCCCCGGACGCTGGCTGCAGCGTGACGAGATTGAAAAAATAGGCCAGCTCCCGGCAGGTCTCGCGGCAGGCGTTGAAGCTGGGATCACCTTTGGTGCCCTGGCGATGCAAAGCGAGCAAGCGGAACCCCTCCCGGGTATCCAGGGTCGGTTCGCCGTCATGTGCAATGATCCAGTGCTCGAGAATCTCTTCGCCAGCGCGCACCAGGCGTTCCGCCGCGGCCTGCGGATCCTGCTCCGCGGATTCACCGGCAATGGCCTGTTCGAGTTCGGCGAGTGATCTCATGCGAGCCCCTTCTCCTTCAGGAAGCGGATCGAGTCGGAAATATTCTCGTGCACGCCGACTTTCTTCGGTTTCAGCCCGAGCGCCACACCGAGCAGCTGGGTGAAATAGAGAATCTTGATCTCGACCTTCTCGCCAAGCGTCTTCTCGGCGCGGATCTGGTGCATCTCGAGCCCGGTGTGGCAGGTCGGGCATTCGGTGGCGATGACCTCGGCGCCGGCGAGCTTCGCGGCTTTCAGGATATTGAGAACCAGTTTTGTCGACGTGTCGCTGTCTGACAGCGTGTGCGCGCCGCCGCAGCAAGCGGTCTTCAGGGGGAACTCGACATTCTCGGCGCCGGCGGCCGCGAGCAGGTCGTCCATGAAATGCGGCTTCGACGTCGACTCGCTGCCCGGCCCCTGGTCCTTTTCCGGGAAGATGTGCCGCGGCCGCGTGTACATGCAGCCATAGTAGTTGGCGACCTTGATGCCGGAGAGCGAATTCTTGACGCGTTCCCGCAGCCCGTCTTCGCCGATCGCTTCCTTGATCCAGTCGAGCGCATGGATCGTCTCGACCTGCCCGGATTCATAGGTTTTGTGACCCGCCTTCTTCGACAGGCGGTCGACGACGTCGACAGACTCCTGGTCATTGGCAAGATCGTATTCCGCTTTCTTCAGGTTGTGATAGCAACCGTTGCACGGCGCCATGACCACGTCCATGTCCATCTCGTTCGCGGCAATCGACATGACGCGCGAGGACAGGTAGGTCTGGATCTTCGGATCGATGTTCTTGACCTCCATCGCGCCGCAGCAGTTCCAGTTCTTCACTTCGACGAGGTCGAGGCCGAGCGCCTTGCCGACTGCCTTGGTCGAGCGGTTGTAGGCATGGCCTGTGCCTTCGAGCGCACAACCCGGGTAGTAGGCAACTTTTTTGTACTTGGATTCCGTCGTCATCGAATGATCGTCCTCAGACAGCCGCGTCTTTTCGCGCGACCTCGACGAGCTCCGTGAGGCTCAGCGCTTGTTCACGTTTGTCATGCTGCTCGTCGATGTATTCCTGGATGGCGCTGGACGCTTTCGACCAGCCACTCGTTCGCGGCGCGACAAACGTTGCCAGTCCCATGCGGGTCAACAGGCCGACCGGCAGGCCCCGCAGCAGGCGCTTGACCATCTCGATCATCCAGTCCTGCATCAGGCCCTGTCCGGTGCGCGAGAAGAAACGGCGTATCGTCCGGCTCTCCTCGATCTTGCCGGTCTTGACGACCTGCTCGGTGAACACCTCGTCGAAATGCATCGACGGCGACTTCGGCGTGTGACCCTTCAGCTCGAGCCAGTGCGCCGTCGCTTTCATGACACCCTCGGGGACGACGTCTCGCGGGCAGGCATAGGTGCACTTGTTGCAGGAGACGCACTGCCAGATGATGTCCTTGTCGCGCAGCAGTTCGGACTCCATGCCCATGCGAATCAGGTAGATCCAGAAGCGCGGGTTGAAGTCCGGATTGATCGCGTGAACCGTGCAGGAGTTGGTGCAGGAACCGCACTGCCAGCAGCGGTGGATGTGCTCGCCGCCGGGCAGCGCCGCGATCTCGTCCTCCAGGGCCTCGTTGTAGTCCGTGACGACGCGCGATTCGATGAATGTGCTCCAGTGCCCCGAAACGTCCACACCATCGAGCGTCAGCTCCTCGTGCGTCTTGAGGTTCTCCGGACGAATCAGCGATTTCTCGTGAATGGGCATCCGTCAGTCCGCCTGCTTCAACAAGTGGCCGTCATCGAGGACGAAGGCTTCGCCGTCGATCGACTTCAGTTTGGTCTTGCCGTTGCCGGGCCGAACGCCGTCGAGGCCCAGCAGCCTTCGCGTATGCTGCATGGGATCCTCGGGCGCCGAGAAATCGGCTCGCAGGTAACTGCCGCCCTGCTCGCAGATGTATTGCGCATAAACCTGCGCGCACAGCACGTCGACGTAATAAAGAATGTCGCGGAAGAAGCCGTTGTCGGTCAGGAACTGGCTCAGCTCCTCGCGCAGCATCAGGAAAGTCCCATAACCGTCGGCAACAGGGATCGTGACATGATCGAGGTCATCGGCATGCCAGATTTCGCGGAGCACGCCCGTATTTGCCTTTGCGTCCCATATCCACCGGTTCATCAGCGGGAATCGTTCCGGGTCGCGGTTGTGCAGCATCTCGGTGGCCAGGTCCCGGACCCAGCGGTGTTCCTTGTCCTGCGGGAACCGCTCGCAAAACCGGGTGACCCTTTCGTCGACCGCATCCGCGTCATCGAAGAGTTCAACCAACGCCTCGCGCACATCCGCAAACGCGGCCTCGTTCAGCCATGAACTGATCCGCCGTCGTACGGTCGCCATGAATGTGCACAGGCCCTTGAACGTTTCGAGTTCGAGCTCGCCGGACTCGATGCCATCGAGCGCCTGCCTGAACATGTCGCTCTTCAGCTTTACGGCGTCGACATAACGCTCGACGCCACCATGTTCTTCGCTACCGGCGACCATGACCTGCAGCGCCGAGCGCAATGCCTCGGCAGACAGCTCGAGGACCGGGCGCTCGATCTCCTGCGGGCTGATTGCGGTCACCTGCGGCACGGATCAGGCGGACTTCGCGGACTCACGGAGCCCGGAGAGCACGGCCATCGCTGCAGCGTGGCCCTGGGCGATGGAATCGTCGATCGTCTCGGGACCGGTCGCCGATCCCGCGACAAAGACGCCGGGTCGAGAGGTCGCGCCCATCGAGCGATAGCGATTGGCAACGTCGACATAGCCATGCTGTTCGAGATCTATGCCGAAAGTGTCGGCTATCGTCGGGTTGTCGACATTGGGGTCCATACCAATAGCGTGAACCACCATGTCGAAGGGAATGGTAATCGGCCGTTTGACGAGCGTATCCTCGCCCTTGACGATCAGCTGGTCGCCGTCGGAAGTCACCTCCGCGATGCGCGCCTTGATGTATTTGACCTTGAACTCTTCCTGGCTCTTCCAGTAGTACTGCGTCTCGTACAGGCCGAAGGTGCGGATGTCCATGTAATAGATGTAGACGTGGCAGTCCGGCAATTCCTCGCGAATCTCCATCGCGAGGTTCGACGAAACGGTGCAGCAGATCTTCGAACACCACTCGCGGCCGATCTGGCGATCACGCGAGCCGACACATAAAAGGATCGCGACGCGCTTCGGTTTGCGCCCGTCGGACGGGCAGCGCACACCGTCTCCCGAGGAAATCATTTGCTCGACCTGGGTCGTTGTCACCACGTCCGGATAGGTGCCGAAACCCCATTCGGGCTTGTTCACCGAGTCGAAATGCGTGAAGCCGGTGCACAGGATCACCGCCTCGGTCTCGATCTTTTTGCCGTTGGACAGCTCGGCAGTGAAATTGCCGGGCTCGCCATCGAAAGTCGCGACGGTCGTGCCCGTCTCGACCGTGACGAGGTCATCCTCCTCGACACGCGTAACCATGCCGCCGATGGCGTCTTTGGCCCATTCCCCGGAGGGTACGAGTTTCGCGTAACCGGACAGGATCGGCGCGCCGCCGAGGCGATTTTCCTTCTCGACCAGCACGCACTGCCGGCCGACCGTGCCGAGACTGTGCGCCGCCGCAAGCCCGGCGGGCCCGCCGCCAACGATCAATATCGGTTTGCTCATTATTCCAGCTCTTTGGGTTTGAAGCCCGGCCCCGAGGTAATCATCTTGCGGGGGTCGTAAAGGGTTTCGCCTCTACCGGCCTCAACCTCTTTCAGGTACTCCTCGAACTCGGCCTTCTTGGCCTGCCAGTCGATACCGAGTTTTTCCATCAGCGTTTCCGTCGATGACGCGTGCCAGTGCGACTGCACGATCTTGTAGGGGTGTGCGCCGCAGACGAGCGCCGCGAACTGGCAATCCGCCAGCACGGGCATGTCGACCGGCTTGCCGGCCGCCGCGCCGATCCACTGGTTCTTGTCGAGCGTCGTGATGCAGCCGGTATCGTGACCGACCATCATGTCGGCCTGCGCCTCCTCCATCGCGACCCGCAGCTTGCGGTCGATGGCGAACGAGCGCGTGAACTCGCGCTCCGAGATGATGTGCCGGAAGCCGAAGCCGCAGCAGTCGTACCAGGTCGAGTAATCGATCACCTGGGTGCCGAGCGTCTCGAGAAGACCGGTGGTGACGGCGACACGGTTGCCTTCGAGGATGTCGTCGTCGTAGATCGCGTCCTCGGGGATCATCTTGTAGACATGGCAGGCTGGGTGGACGGTCGCGCGGATATGGCTGCAATCGATGACCTGGTGTTCCTTGATCCGGTCGCGCATGACGTGCAGCCACTCTGAATAGTGAACAACTTCTTCTGGAATCAGTAACTTGCCGTCGACCAGGCGACCGAGCTTGCCGAGGATCTTCTTCACGCGCTCGCGCAGCTTCGCGGAATGCAGCAGGTAGCCGCGGACTTCCTTGTAGTTGCCGAAGGAGGTGCCGCAGTGGACCAGCGGATAGTAGTAGCCGTCCGGCAGTCCCTGCGCCTTGGCCGAGACGTAGGCCTGGTGGAAGTTGCGCAGGAACACGGCGGCCAGGCTCTCGATGTTGCCGATGCCGGAACCGTGGTAATTCCATGCGGTGCATGAGGTCTGGTCGGTCTCGTCAAGATAGCTGATGTCCATCTTGTTCATCAGCCAGAGGAGAGATGCCGGGTAGCCCGGGATGTTGCCGCACTGACCGCAGGACTTGTGATGCCAAAGCTGGGTGGTCGGGATGCGCTTGTCCCAGCCGTACAGCGTCTTGACGGTAACGGGCTCGTGCTCGTCCTTTACGCGATGCACGATGATCTCGCCGTCTTTCTCGAGCTCCCACATGATGTCGCGAACGTCCTCGACGCGATCCTTGTTGGTCAGCATCGAACGCTTGTTGATGATCTGGTCAACCCAGACTGTCGCGACGTGCGCCTCTGCCTTGCTCAGGTTCGCGTCCTGCCACTCGGGACCGTGACCCGTGAAACGCTCTTTACCACCGTTTCCGCTACCAGTCGTCATTGAAATCTCCCAATAAAACCCTGTTTAGTCATCCTGTTCGTCGAGCCAGTCGTCATAGTCATCGCGCTTCTCATCCATGATGTCGCAGATGACGTCGAACAGGTTTTCGTCGATGGTTTCCAGGCTGTCGAGCACGCCGGTCTCTTCCCAGATCGTGTACAGCTCGACAGACGTTTTCAGATTGACCTCCCAGGCCGTCTTCGTCGTGTGCAGCGTCGGCATGGGAATGGCCTTGCGCAAGGTCGTCAGCGGCGCCTCGACCTTGGAAATATTCGGACCCCAGTCGGCGAAGCCTTCCGGGTCGATCATGTCCGGGGACAGCTGGTTGCCGGTCGAAATCAGCTTCAGCATGACGCGACTGAACGGCCTGAGCACGCTCTTCGCGGATTCCATGCCGTGTTTGATCGCCGTTTCGCGCATCATCATGACGAGCCCGCCCGGCGAGTTGCCGAACGGGCAGCGCGCTGCACAGGTATAGCACTGGGCGCAGGACCAGATCTTCTCCTGCATCGCGTCATAGATGCCCTCGAGATTCTCGGTCCAGAGCAGCTGCACGATCTCGCGCGGGCTGAAATCGTAGTAGTGCGCCGCCGGGCAGGTCGCGGTGCAGATGCCGCAGTTGAGGCAGCCGTTCAGTTCATGATCGAAGCGCAGGTCGGCCTGGATATCCTGGAAGATTTCCTCGAGCTGCTCGCGGCCGACCGGCGCCTCCTCGGTGACGGGATCACCTATGTACTGTTGAACCCTGGAGGACGACGCGTGCGACATGTCAGTAGGTCATGACCCTGGTGTCTTCGTCTTCCATGACCTGCTCGATCAGGTGCGCGCCGCCGACGATGCCTTCGCACTCGGGGATCAGGTCGTCCTCGGTCATGTCGAACAGATCGAGGTTCGGCGAGCAGCAATAAAATTTCGCGCCGGCTTCGTGTGCGTCCTGGATGAAGCTGTAAACCGACTTTGGCGAGCCCTCCTTGACCACGAGCTTCTCGGCGACACCCTTTTTCATGAGTTTGCCGGCCGTCGCCGTGCAGATCACGTCGACCTCGTAGTCCATCGCCGCCGCAACGGTTGCCTGGAAAATCGGCGCACCGAGTTCTTCCCCGTTGTTCGGGTCGGTGTTTGCCATCACGATGATGAGTTTCTCGGCCATTGTTTTTTTTCCTCTTGGTCAAACGGCCACCGCCCGGGGCCGTCTAACAGTTCATTAGCATATACTAAAATACTGACCTGTCCAATGCTCTCTCTTCGCTTCGTGCCGCCTTCGGCGAGGACATCAGGGACGTGCACTGCACCAGCCCGGTCATCAGCGGGACCAGCGCGTCTTCGATCGACGGCTGAAGAACTCTAAGCATTTCAAGGCCTTGTGCCGCGTCCCCCGGCACCTCCTCGAATTCCATGATCAGGTCTTCGACCATACCGAGCTTGATGCCGGGATTGCCGAGAAAACCATAGGCATTATCGCCGACCCGGAATACCGCAGGCCGGCCAGCGGGATCCTCGGCCAGCACTTCGGCATCGCCGGGCGGCACGGGCCGATCACGCATGTAGATGACCTGGGTAAAGGTCTCCGGCAGAAATCCGTTCAGGGCATCATCGCGGACCCGGGTCGCGGTGTACGCGGCGAACGTCAATGCAGCGGGTTCGGCAGCGCCGCCCGCAGCGATCGCCAGGATCTGGGCGCCGAGGCCGATGCCGATGACCGGCGTCCCCTCCTCTAGCCGCCGGCGCGTCAGTTCGATCTCTTCCGCCAGCGTGGGCAGGTCCCGCTCCCCGGCCGAGCCCCAGGGTCCGCCGCCGAGCAGGACCAGTGCATCGGCAGGCAGCTCGTGCGCCGGCAATTTGCCGCCACCGGCAAACGGCCGGAAGTACTGGAACCGGATACGCCGGCCCTCGAGGTGATCCTCCATCAGGCCGAGATACTCGCCGGACGTATGCTGGATAACCGCAACGACGTTCATCGGCGATTCGGTCCGGTCGGCCATCGCGAACGCGTCGGGACTACACTCAGGCATCGGCGCCTCCGCGATTGGCAAGCGCGTCCGCAATGGACGCTTTAAAGTCATCGGCCGAGACGCTCAGCATATCGATGTCGCTGTTGCCGAAAAATTCGTCGACAGCTGCATCGATCTGCTCGAGACGGCTGCCTTTCAGGTGCGCCTCGAGATCGAAGACCGTGCGCGGCGGGGTCACGAAAAAGTCGCCGCTGATCAGGACGCTTTGCAGGATGCCGTCGGTCGGGCCCTCCAGTTTGACGAACGAGTCTATGGTCCCGCCGGGCCCGGTGTGGCTGCCGGCAAAGACCTCGGAGGCCGCTGCGGGATTGTCAATTTCGGCGACGAATTCACTGGTGCCGATCTCTGCGTCGAAATGCCGTGTCGCGAGCGCTTCTTCCGCCGCCGAGATCTCGCCGGGTGCGGCGGTGATGCCGAGACCCTCCTCGAATCCGCTGATCAGCGCCGACTTGATCGTCTGCATGTCAGGCATGTCGTCACCGAGCAGTTCTTTCAGCGTCACGACGCGCTGCGCCGCCGAATCCAGGTTGCGCTTCGAGAGCTTGCTTTCCGGCACCCTGAGCACCCGGACCATCTGCTGCGGATTCATGTCCACGAGTACCGTGCCCTGGTAGATGAGCACGTCGCCATCGAAAAAGCCGCCGGTGCCACTGATCTTGCGGCCGTCGACCTCGATGTCGTTTCTCGGCCGGAATTTCGCCTCGACGCCGAGCTTCGAAATGCCTGCGGCCGCTGCGTTACAGATCGCTTCCGCCAGTTCCGGCAATGCGGCAATGCCGAGGGACGCGCGGTGGAACACCAGTTCCCAGCCCAGCTGTCCCTCGTCGAGAAAGATCGCGCCACCGCCTGTGATACGTCGAACGATACCCACCCCCGCCTCGCGGCAATAATCGAGATCGATCTCGCGACTCAGGTCCTGGTGCCTGCCGATCAACGCCGTCGGCGGAAAGCGCAGGAAACGGATCGTGTCGGGGACATGCCCCGCCTGCCGCTCGTCGATCAGCGCGGCATCGAACGCGATGTTGGCGCGGCCCTCGCGGACGCCGGTATCGATAACCCTGAATGACTTTGCCAAGGCCCGCTGCCTCCTACTCCACGCGCACCGGGATATCCAGCTCGCGGCGAATCTTCCTGAGGTCCTTCTTTTTCGGCTGGAATGGATAGCTTGCGATATCGCTCGGCGGCGAATCGCCGTACGGCCGATCGCAGGCGGAGATATCGTCACGGAACTTGCCGGGACAGCCCGAGGTCCGGAACGCGATACCCTCGTCGATGACCGAAGACAGCTCGTGCTCCGGGATGCCGTAATCGACGACGCGCCCGAGTTCGTCGAAACGCATTTGCTCGACGCGCACCTCCCGGTAATCGATCAGGTAGCGGGCCAGCTGCACCCGCCGCCACTGGTCACGTGGCGTCGCCGGCAGGTGATCCATCAGCGAGCCCTGCTCCGGGAAGAAACAGAACATGTGGCTATGGCCGCCGAGATCGACCAGCTTCTGCACGAGGTCCAGCACTTCGTGTTCGGTCTCGCCCATGCCGACGATGATGTGCGCGCCGAACTTCTGCGGCCCGAAGATATCGCGCGCATCCTCCAGTATCTCCCAGTATTTCGACCACTTGTGCGGTGACTGCACGCCCTTGCCCCGCGTGCGATCGAAAATCTCCGGGGTCGCGGCGTCGAGCGCGACGGTGAAGATATCGGCGCCGAGATCCCTGGTCTTCCGTACGTCTTCGCGGGTCATCGTCGTCGGGTTCGACAGGATGGACACGGGGATCGCCTCAGGGTCGATACGGTCGGTCCATTGCTTGAGCACCGTGAACGTGTCTTCTTCGGAGCGGGGATGCGTAATCATCGAGATGCACATGCGGTGGAACTGGCTGGCATCCGGATCTTTCGCGACGATGTCGACGATCTCCGCCATCGGCACCGCCGGCCAGTCGACCCTGATGAAGTTGCGATCGGCATAATCCCTGTCGGCTTCCCGGTGGCGGGCCAGGCCGCAATAGGCGCAGTTGGCGCGACATCCTTCCGGGTAGGTCAACAGCAGGTTCAGGCAACGCGTGCACTCGCAGCCATACATGCGCCCGCCCATGACGCCGAGCGTGATCGCGGCGGCCGTCGACAGCTGCACGTATTCCGGCGACTGCATGTGCGGCGCAAGGAAATTGTTGTTCGGCAGGTACACGCCCTCGGGCGGGATGTCGTTGTCCTTGACGTTGCGCCCGTTCCTGCGGTCGACCGGCGTTTTCAATGGCAGGCGCGGCTCCATGACCTCGAACGCGTTGAAGTCCCTGGCCGATGAGCCGTTCGCCGGTGTCGTCTTGTTTTCGATGCAACCCATAAATTATTCCGTAATGATGCGCAGACTCAGGCGGCGCAGGAGCTCCTCAGCTTCTCGCTGAAGTCGCTGCCGAGCTTGATGGAACAGCAGGCATGCGCCTGTTCGAACGGCCGCCCGATCGTATGCGCGACAGATACGGCGCCGTCCGCCGGGAAGGCGATGCCGTCGAGCCCGGCCATGACCGCATAGGCGTCGGTAACCCGCTTGTGCATGCCGGGCGGGCGGGCGCAGCCGAGCAGCACCTGCCGGTCGGGGATCGCCTCTCTTGCGGCAGCGAATATCGCGCCGACGTCTTTGGTCGCGGGCGTCACGAAGGTGCCCGGCCTGGCGTAGAACGGCATGATGACGACCAGAACCAGCGCGGTCACCGGGTAGCGGCTGACGATATCGAGGGCATTCTCCTCGCCGAGCAATTGCCCATAGTGAAGCCCGATGACGATGTGCGGCGTTACTTCCATCGAGGTGGTGCAAAGCGCCGCCAGCGTCTCCTCGAAATCTTCGACGGGTCGATCGAGCTTGTACACCTGGCGGATCGTGTCCGCGGCGCCGATGACGTCCATCATCACGGTATCGACGCCGGCGGATTCCATCGCCTTCGCCCGCCGCTCATCGAGCAGTGCGCTGTGGATCGCTATTTTCAGGTGCGGGAAATCTTCTTTCAGCTGCTCGACGACCGGCAGGTAGCGGCCATAGGGAATCTCGTTGCGCTTGTTCGAGCCGCCGGACAGCAGGAAACCATTGAGACCTTCGCTCGCCACCAGCTGGCGTACTTTCGCGTCGAGTATCTCCGGCCTGGTCGCCGGGATCATCGGCTCCAGGATCTTCTTCTGACAGTGATCGCAGTTCAGTCCGCAGGCGCCGGCGGTAATCGAAAATGCGGGGAAACTGTTCTTGCCGCAGCCCTGCAACTCGCTGCTCGCATACTCCTTGAAGGTCGGCGTCGAGAAGCGAATCGGGCGCGGCGCGCGGCCAGCCGCGCGACGTTCGAATGCCCCGACGAGGGCCCGGTCGAATGCCGCGTCCTCGAGGTCTTCAATGTCGGCCAGTGCTTCAAGCCACGTCATGCCCGCTTCTCCGGGTCAGTTGTCATCACCGCGTCCGCCACCGATTTTACGGCGTCGCGAACAGGACCGGGACAGGCGCTGTCCGCCATCGTCGTCAGCCACTGCGGCTCGATGTCTTCCTCGTCCACCAGGTCGCATTCCATCGCCTGCAGGTACGCGATCCCATCGTCGGGCAAGCGCTCCGGCATCGGCTGCCCGGTGAGCTGACCCCACATCCCCGCCCAGTAGCGCGCGACGGTCCAGGGATTGTACCCGCCGCCGCCGAGAATGACCGTCGGCCGGTCGAGGGCCAGTAAACGACCCACCGTCTCCCAGAGTGCCACATTGCTGAGCGCCATGGCCGACAGCGGGTCGCCGTCGAGACAGTCGGCGCCGCAGCACAGGACGATCGCGGCGGGCGAAAACTCTGCCGCCAGCGGCAGGATCGCCTGCGTGACCAGGTAATCGAGTTCCGAATCGTTGAGTCCGCGCGGCACCGGCAGGTTGCGCGCGCTGCCGCGCCGCCCGGCCGCGCCGCTGTGCGGCCAGCGGTCCTCCTCGTGCACCGAAATCGTCATCACCCGGGGATCGTCGACAAAGGCGTCTTCGACACCGTCGCCGTGATGGGCGTCGAGGTCGACGTACAGCACGCGCGAGCGGCCGAGTTTCAGGAACGTGTGGATGGCGAACACCGGATCGTTGAAATAGCAAAATCCGCTTGCGCGGTCGGGCCGGCCGTGATGCGTTCCGCCGGCCGGATGAAACGCAATATGCCCGTCGCAGGCGAGCCTCGCCGCCTGGATCGATCCGCCGACCGTCATCGACGCTCGTTCGAAGAGACCGTCGAACACCGGGTTCTCGAATGTGCCAATGCGGAAACGCTCACGGGCGGCGGTCGGGACCCTGCCTGCCGACTGCGCGCATTGCAGGGCCTCGAGGTAGGCCGGATCATGAAATTCGAGGAGTTCCGCGACGGTTGCGGGAACGGTATCGATAAAAGCGCCCGCCGGCAGCCAGCCGAGCATCCTCACCAGGTCGAGCACGGCCGAATGGCGGACGATGTTCAGTGGGTGATTCTTGCCGAATGCCGCCTGCCGATAAATCTCGCTGCCGAGATACAGCGCCCGTCGCGCCGGCGGCGCGTCGAGAATCCGGGTCGGGCCCGGCGACGACGTCGGGCCTGGACGGGTTGCGGGCGACGGATTGTGCATGCCGATGCGACCGATTAAGGTGATCCTACGGCAGGATAGTCGAACGAGAATATTCTATTTTCCTAATAAAGACAATTCTGATATTCTAATATGAACTGCGCGGCCGCCGGCCACGAAAAAAAAGAGGTATTTGCCAATGTCGAGCGAAGCTGAAGCCGTATCCGCAGAGATACAAAGCACCCCGAGCGAAGCACCCGTCGCCGCTCCGCAAACCAAGAGCATGTCGATCATCGTGACCAAGGGCAGCCTGGACTGGGCCTATCCGCCGTTCATCCTGGCGACGACTGCCGCTGCGATGGGTTTGCCGGTGACAATGTTCTTCACATTCTATGGGCTGCCGCTGCTGTTGAAGGAACTCGACCTCAAGGTCACTGCAGCCGGCAATACCGCCATGAAGATGCCGATGATGGGCATGCACATGGGCCTGCCGAACCTGCTGACGGCGATCCCCGGCGTCGATGCCGCCTGCTCCGTCATGATGAAGAACCTGATCAAGAAAAAGGGCGTCGCGTCCATTGAGGACCTGAGAGAAGCCGCCGTGGAGTCGGACGTCAGGCTGATCGGCTGCCAGATGACGATGGACCTGTTCGAGTACTCGACGGATGACATGATCGACGGCGTCGATATCGGCGGCGCGGCGACGTACATCGAGTGCGCGTCCAATTCCGACATCAATCTGTTTATCTGAGCGGAGCAGCAGACATGGCTGATCATACTCTCGACGCGAAGGGACTGAACTGTCCACTGCCGATCCTGAAGGCCCGCAAGGCGTTAAGAGAAGTGCCGTCCGGCGGGACGCTGGAGATCCTCGCAACGGATCCCGGCTCGGTGGCCGACTTCGAGGCGTTTTGCCGGCAGACCGGTAACGAACTCGTCGAGCATTCGGTGGACGACAAGATCTACCGTTTTCTCATCAAGCACACCGCGGCTTAAGCACTGAACCAGCCGATACTTTTCTCGACCGGCGAGGCAAAACCGGTCAGCTGCTGACTGTACGCTGGATCTGGAGTTAGCGAACTTGTGAAAGTCATTTCCGGAATCGGTCCTGCGCCGGCGACGCCCGTCGCAGGCCAGCATTGCTCCCGGCTGGTCCGGGTCAATCTGACGGGTTTGCTGAACAGCCCGCTCAACTCAATGACAAAAGCCATCTTGCCCGGGATCCTCGTCAGCGACCCGTCGCCGCCGCTGGTCGGCAGCGTCAGCCCGACTCGGATCGCTGTAGTTTATTGACTGCGCAAAGTCTCGACGGGGCAAACGAATGGCAAATGACAAACCTGGCATTCATGAACTCTATCGCGAGGACCCGGCCAGGGCCGACGAACTGATCTGGGGCCGCAAGGTCGATCGCCTGACGCGGCGCGGCTTCCTGCACGGCGGCGGCCTGGCTGCCATGGCGGCTGCCGTTGGCGCGAGCATCCCTTTTGCGCACCTGATGCCCGGCGGCCTGATCCCCGCAGCCCTTGCCCAAAGCGGGGAGGACTTTCAGATCCCGGGCAAGGACGGGCTGATCGTTCTCAACGATCGCCCTTTCAATGCCGAGACGCCGGCGCATCTCCTCGACGATCGCGTAACGCCCGCAAAATACCTGTTCGTCCGCAACAACGGCACGCCGCCGCCGGCGTCGAGCATCGATGTCGACACCTGGACGCTCGAGATCGGCGGAGAATCCGCCAGCCGCGATGTCACGTTTACGATCGACCAGCTGAAGTCGCTGTTCGAACACCACACCTACCAGCTGCAGCTCGAGTGCGGTGGCAACGGCCGCGCCGAGTTCGTGCCGCCGGCGCCCGGTAATCAATGGTCGGTTGGCGCCGTTGGCTGCCCCGAGTGGACCGGCGTGCGCGTTCGTGACGTACTGGAACATGTCGGCATGGAGAACGACGCGGTTTACGTTGCTTACTACGGGGCGGACGTGCATCTGAGCGGCGACCCGACACAGGCGCCGATCTCGCGCGGCGTGCCAATGCACAAGGCGCTCGAGGACGAGACGCTGATCGCCTGGGCGATGAACGGGGAGGACATTCCGCTGCACAACGGTCACCCGTTGCGGCTGGTCTGTGGCGGCTGGCCCGCGTCGACGTCGGGCAAGTGGCTCAAGAGGATCGTGGTCCGGAACAAGATCCACGACGGCCCCAAGATGACGGGCGATGCCTATCGCGTGCCCTGCGAGTCGGTCGCGCCTGGTTCCGCGGTGCCTGACGAGCAGATGTGCATCATCGAATCGATGCCGGTGAAGTCGCTGATCACCTTCCCGAAATCCGGGATCGAGCATGACGGCGCGGAAACCCTGCCGGTGCGAGGACACGCCTGGGCGGGCGACCTCGAGGTCAGCGAGGTCTTTGTGTCCACCGACTTCNNCTGGAATACGCAGGTCTCCTTCCCCGAGCCCGGCTACTACGAAATCTGGGCCCGCGCGGTCGACAGCGCCGGCCGCTCGCAACCGATGGTCCTGCCTGGCTGGAATCCGAGGGGCTATCTGAACAATGCCTGTCACCGTATCGCCGTGCAGGTCGCCTGATGAAGACGCCAGGTACGCTGCTGCTACTTGCATCGCTGTTTTCCGGAGCGGCGGTTGTTGCACAGGAACCCGAACTCGATGCTTTTACCGGCTTCAGGATGACCGGCGACTGGGAACTCGTCCGCGCGAACTGCATCGCCTGTCACTCGGCGAAACTGGTGACGCAGCAGCGCGGCACGGCGGCGCAATGGCTGTCGATGATTCGCTGGATGCAGGAGAAACAGAACCTGTGGCAGTTCGAGGCGGATGTCGAGGCCAGGATCGTCGCCTATCTTGCCGAGAACTACCCACCGGCGGAGAATCAGCGACGGGCAGCCATCCCGCCGGACCTGATGCCGCCCAATCCTTATTCGCCAGCACCGGACAATACAGAACCGCATTAATTCAAGAGGAAAGACCATGCTCGTTTCACCCGCAGAACTCGTCGCCACCGCCAAAGCCAGCATTACGGAGACCGCCGTCACGGACTTCCGGCATGAAGACCAGGGCGCATGCATCCTGATCGATATCAGGGACCGTGCTGAGTACGTGGCTGGCCACCTGCCCGGCGCAGTCTGTTCGCCCCGCGGCATGCTCGAATTCAAGATCCACGAACTGGTCGCTGCGGAGGCGCCGGACGCGGACCGCCCGGCGGAGGAGACGCCCATCATGCTTTACTGTGGAACGGGGGGGCGTTCGGCACTGGCCGCAAAAGTCCTGGACGCGATGGGATACACGAATGTCAGGTCGCTGGCGGGCGGCAGCGTCGCCTGGCAAGCCGCCGGTTTTCCGGTCGAGAAACCGGGCGACTGATGGCGGGCCGAACCCGAGCTGCCTTTGTCCTGGCCGCGGCGCTGCTGGCGGGCTGCTTATCCGCGCCGGCGAGCGCAGACAATTGCGCCGATCGCGACGGGTTGTACCTGCAGATCCTGGGTTCCGGCGGCCCCGTCGCCGATGACGCGAGAGCGTCGTCAGCGTACCTGGTGTGGATCGACGGCGACTCGAAGATCCTTATCGACGCCGGCGGCGGCGCTTTTGTCCGTTTCGGCGCGGCGGGCGCAGATTTTGCCGAACTCGACGTCATCGCGCTGAGTCATTTTCATACCGACCATGCGGCGGACTTCGTCACCTTGCTGAAAACCGGTTACTTCAGCCCGCGCGAGCGGCCACTCGTGGTATTGGGGCCGGGCGCCGGTGGCCCCTTTCCCTCACTCGACGCATGGCTCGACAGCCATCTCGGCCGCGGCGAAGCATACGCCTATCTCGGCGGCTATCTCGATGGCAGTGGCGGGCTGGTTCAGCTGTTGCCGACGACCATCGACCCGGCAAGTCGAGACGCCGAAATCGTGTTCGAGAGCGTGGACGAGCGCGTGTCCATCCGGGGCACGGGCGTGCCGCACGGCATCGTGCCTGCCATCGCCTACCGGGTCAGCGTTGCGGGACGCGACATCGTTTTCGCCAGTGACCAGAACGGCAGTGACGAGGCGTTTATCGATTTCGCGCGGGGTGCCGACGTCCTCGTCATGCACATGGTGGTTGGCAACAATGCAGATAGCGGAATCAGGGCGCTGCACGCTACACCCGGAAAAATTGGAGAATTGGCGGCGGCGATCGACCCGGGCTTGCTCGTGCTAAGCCACCTGACGGCGTGGAGCCTGGAGAGCTTCGACCAAAACATCAAAGCAGTCAGACGGCACTTCGACGGAGATATCGTGATCGCCGAGGATCTGCTTTGCGTCAGTCCTCCAGCTCGGGCAGCAGACCGTGCAGGACCAGCCGGTAGTAGCTCACCGCGCCAATGATCTTGTCGTTTTCGACGACCGGCGCGTGACTGATGCCGAAGTTCTCGAACAGCCGTGCGCAGTAGCGAATTTCCATGTCCGGACGGACCGTCAGCACCGGCTTCGCCATGATCTCGTAAACGCTGACTCGCTCGGGCGCCCGGTTTTTGGCAATGACTTTCTTGGCAATGTCCGAAAACAACAACATGCCGTATTCGTCATTCTCGTCGCGCCGTTTAACGATCAGGCTGGTGTCACCCACTTTCTTCATGATCTTCAGCGCTGACATGACATCGAGGCGCCCGTCGATTTCTGTAACGTCCCGACGCATGCAATTGCGCACCGGCCCGTAGTTCTTGATGGTCATAGGTTTTCCTCCACGATATCCTCCAGTTCCCTGGCCTGGTGCATGATGCCGACGGCGTCCTCGACGTCGATCAGCACCGCAATCCCGGTCCCCGGTATTTCGTCGAACTCACCAACCTCGGCGATATGCTCCAGGATATGCCGGCTCAGGTGCTTCTCGACCAGCAGCAGCAACACATCTCGCTGGGTGGCGAGCGTCAGGCCGAAGAATGTCTTGCTCTCCTTGATACCTTCTCCGCGCGCATTGTTGATAATGGTGCAGCCGGTTGCACCGGCCTGACGTGCGGCATCCATTATCTGTCCGGTCTTTTTGTCCTCGACGAAAGCAATGATCAGTTTGAAATGCATGGTTCTATTCCTGCTGTGTGTTGCGTTCCCGTGCAACGGCGAGCTGGCCGTAGGCGAGAACGGAGATAATCCCGAAAAGTGCCGCAAATGCGACGAGTCCGAATCCGTCGAGCAACGCACTGCGTCCGGGCACTGACTCGGCAAGCCCGAGCCCGAGTGCCGCGACCAGCGGTACGGTGACGGTCGATGTCGTGACGCCGCCGGAATCGTAAGCGAGCGGCACGATAAGTTTCGGCGCCAGGACGGTCTGGACGATGACGACCAGGTAGCCGGCGGCGATGAAGTAATGCAGCGGCAAGCCGGCGATGATCCGGTAGCAGCCGAGGCTGACGCCGAATCCGACGCCAATGGCGACAGCAATACGCAGACCGGTCACGCCGATGGCACCACCGGACACCGTATGTGCTTTCATCGCCACGGCGATCAGCGCCGGCTCTGCAAGCGTCGTGCTGAAGCTGACGGCGGTGGCGAAGATATATACCCAGTAGTAGTCGTGCCATCGGAGTTCGTCAAGTGAGCGGCCGACAGCCTGCATAAGGAAGTCCGGGTCGGTTAGCTGGCTAGCCATCAGCCGGCCGAGCGGAAACAGGGTTTGTTCGAGCCCGACGAGGAAAAGTCCCAGGCCGACGACGACAAACACGAAGCCGATGGCGATCTGGCGCCCGTGCTGCATCCTGCCGCCAATCACCAGCCATTGGAACAGGAATAAAAACAGGGCAATCGGCAGGACATCGAGCGCGCTGTCTGCGACAAATTCCAGGGCGTCGACGACGAGTTCCATCAGCTGGTAATCCCGTAGACGAGAACGAACAGGATGGGCGTCAGCGACGCAAACGCAATCAGTCCGAAGCCGTCGAGCATCGGGTTACGGTCCTTCAGTGAACTGGCCAGGCCGACGCCGAGTGCGGTGACGAGCGGCACGGTCACGGTCGACGTGGTCACGCCCCCTGAGTCGTAGGCGATGCCGACGATCTCTGGCGGCGCCATGCTCGTCAGGATCACCACGAAGATATAGCCGGTAATGATCATGACCGGCAGCGACCAGTTGGCCAGGATGCGGATGACGCCGATAACGAGCGCAACGCCGACGGAAAGCGCCACCGTCATCCGTAATCCGAACGCGTAGTCGTCCATTGCGTCGGCGGAACCGAGTATGACGCCGGCATCCGCGGCGACGGCCGCCGCTTCGGATGCGACGGCAATGAGCGCAGGCTCGGCGACCGTCGTGCCGAAGCCGAGCACGAAGGCGAACGAGATGAGCCAGAATGCGCTGCCCTTCCTGGCCAGCGAATGCGCCAGCCCCTCACCGATCGGGAACAGCGCGATGCGCAAACCGAAGATAAAAAACGCCAGCCCCAGGACAACAAGGATGGCGCCACCTACCAGCGACGTCAGCCCGTCAACGGGCTGCCGGATGACGGAAACCTGGAAGACCGCGATGACGATGGCGATCGGCAGCAGATCGCGCAGGCTGTTGACTGCGTCGTTCAGAAGTGCCTTGAGGGAGTCTTTCAAGCCAGCGGAACCTTTGTGCCGTTTGCAGTGTAACGGCGCCAATATGCAAAGACAAAAAAAGGCCCGCTGTTGCCAGCGGGCCTCATCAGCTTCTCACGGATCGCGGCGATCGCCTGCTGCCTACCGGTCAACCTCGGCTTCGAACGTGACGCGCCCGTCGAAGATCGTCAGCGTAACTTCGGTTTCGGCGATCTCCTGGGCCCTGCCCGACTCTGCTAGCTCGACGATGTTCTGGCTCAGTGCAATGATGTCTGCCTTCTTGCCAACCTCGATGGTGCCGACGACGTCATCGTGACCGAACAGCCTGGCGCCGTTGACCGTGAATGCGGCGATCGCCGAATGTATGTCGATGCGCTGCGAATCGTTCAGCACAACGTCGCCGTCGCTCCGGTAAACGGCCTGCTGCAGACTCGTAAAAGGCATCGGATCGCGGCTGCCCACCGGCGCATCGCTACCGTTTACCAGCACACCGCCGTAATCCTGGATGCTCCTCGCCGGGTACACGTTCTGCATGTAATAGCTATCAGGGTTATAGAGGTTCGCAACGCCGTCAACTTCGTCGATGAACGGAATCACCATCATCTCGTACTGAACGCTCGGGGTGGTCCAAACGAACGTGAATACCACAGATATACCGAGCTCGCCGATCCGTCTCTGGTCATCGGGATGCGCAATCTGCACATGAGCCAGGCTCTGGCTCGTGCCGTTCCGGTCGGCGATCGCTTTGACCTTGCCGAGCTCATCGACGGCGATGCGCACGCCCTTGTCCGCGAGCGCGTGGACGTGAACGTGAAACCCCGCTTCGGTCGCTTTCCGGATATAGGCGCGAATGAAAGCCTCCTCGTGCTCCAGCACGCCGCTCTGCGGAATGCACTGCTGCGGGTAGAAGCCGAATTCGGATACGAAGGCGTCCATGCGGTCCTGCGCCATGTAAGAATCAGGATCCGCCTGCACCGAGCGACAGGTGTCCCGATTCGGGTCGACATAGCCGACAACATCGAAAGTGCCGTCATCGACGCTGCCGTCGAATACCGGTTGTTTGAAGCCATCGAGCATCGCGGCAACCGGCAGCGTGGGCGGCGACGTCAACGGGTTGCCCTCGAGGACCGCATCCGCAAATAATTTGACGCCATTGGCGGAGACATATTCGTAATCCGCGTACCGGTCGCGCAGTCCCTTGAGCATGTCGATATGTGCATCGATCTCGTCGATATCCTCGCCTGGCGGCTCGACCATGGCCGCGCGGAATCGAAACGTCATATTGCCGCTTTCCTCCAGGCGACCATAAGCGGCCAGGGTTTCGGGCGTCACAATCGCGTCCTGCAAGGCGGTAATTCCGTTGGCCGCCATCCTGTCCGCGACCTGCCGCAAGGTACCGTCGAGGTCACCGCTCATGCCAAGCATATCGCCGAGCCAGTTGTCGCGGATGAGCATCCGCGCGTCTTCGTTGACGCCGCCGGTCGGTTCGCCATTCGCGTCGACAGCAATCATCGTCTTGTAGAACGCATAGTCGGTTTTCAATGACTCCGCACTTAACTCTACATTCTCTCCGTCCTCGTTCATGGCCAGCGAAAATGCGAGGCTGTTGGCAGCGCCGTGATGGCCGTCGTCGCCCCACAGGAAGATCGGATGCTCGGTCGACACGGCATCGAGGGCCGCCCGCATGTGCGGCAATGCTTCACTGGGCTCGTTGCCGTTCGAAAATGCCCACTGCAGGACGATCAGCCATTCCCCGTCTGCAACTTCGTAATCGACGATGCAATTCTTGAGGACCGGCACGAGCGCTTCAAGCGTGTATGCCTCCGATCTCAGGTCACACATGTTCGGCTGCACGGTCCCGAGCGCATGGATATGCATGTCGTGGATCCCGGGCATGAGCATTGCGCCGCCCATGTCGCGTACGTCGGTCGACTCGCTGATCAGATCGGCGGCGCCTTCGCTGCTGCCGACATATATGATTTCATTACCGCGAACCGCGACAACTTCGGCCACTGTTCGTGATTCGTCAGCCGTATAGACATAGGCATTGGTAAGAACGAGGTCTGCAGCCTGATCCGGGCCGCGGGCATTGCAGCCGGGTAACAAGAGAACCAGGCACAGGTTGACAGCAATTAATCGGACGCGCATATCCAGGGCCCTCCGGCAGGACTTGCTCTTCATTTTTTGAATAATCGATCAGAACATCAAGTGAAAGACCCCCGGTCGAGCCGACCGGGGGTCCAGTTCTCGTCATCCGCAGACAGGCTTCAGCGCCTGCGACGGATGTTCTGCCTTGCTAGAGCTACCTGGCCCGAAGCGCGTCGCGGATCTCGGTCAACAGCGCTTCCTCTTTGCTGGGTTTCGGAGGCTCGGGCGGTTTCTCTTCTTCTTTCTTCATCACGGTGTTCATTGCTTTGACAACCATAAAGATTGCGAATGCGATGATGATGAAGTCGACGACGGTCTGAATGAATACGCCGTAACGGAGCATGACCGCCTCCGCGCCCTCGCCGGCATCCTGCAAGGTCACTGCGAGATCCGAGAAGTCGACATTACCCAGCAGAAGTCCTATCGGCGGCATCAGTACGTCGGCGACGAAGGACGACACGATTTTGCCGAATGCCCCGCCGATGACGATACCCACAGCCATGTCGACGACATTTCCGCGCATCGCGAACGATTTGAATTCTGACATCATGGACATTTTGATTTCCCCAATTATTGTTGTCGTTGCAACTTGTTTTTATCACCGCATGCTGCTGTTTTCAAACGCAATCCAGCACATGAACCAGGCGCTCAATGATCCCCGGGCCCGGCATTTTGTGTTGCGGCCCTCCATTGACGAATCGCTGACCAGGCGACGGCCGCAATGACTATGAGCTGTACAGGCGCCCACGCGAGCTGCCACCCCCCCGGCGACTGATCGCCGCAGATACTCGAAGCGCCGAGATTAACCGCGGCAAAGACCTGCCAGGTGCTGATTGCCATCCATGGCAGCAGCAGCGCCAACGGGATAGCCAGCCAGCGCAGCATGCCGTGCACCTCCGGCATATGCCTGGTCGTGTGGATCGCGGCGGCGGCGCCGAGCGTCAGGATCGAGATCCCCAGCAGGAGCTGGTGCAGCTCGTCGCCATCGGGCCCGCAACCGACGACACGGAGCACCGCTAACCACAGGGCGTGCGCGTACAGCAGCATCCAGCCAACGAGTGCGAGGCCCAGTTTCAGGAATACTTCAGCGAATCTCATCGTTGAAGTCTATCAGCAGCGGCGTTCACTGTCGGAAAGACGATGCAACAAAAAGCCCCTGAACCGTTGGGTTCAGGGGCTTCAAATTAAAATCCTGGCGGTGTCCTACTCTCACATGGGGAGACCCCACACTACCATCGGCGCTGAGCGT